>Ga0160465_100020_pt1 | contig 253724 bp, 222 predicted proteins | sample HID1971K_E11MG_FD_108209 | JGI IMG/M metagenome (GOLD analysis project Ga0160465, IMG submission 108209) | Enriched millipede-associated microbial communities from UW Madison campus, WI, USA - HID1971K_E11 MG | ecosystem: Host-associated > Arthropoda: Insects > Digestive system > Unclassified ...
AAAAGAAATCATAATAATCATTTAATCAAATAATCATAGCTCTAAAGAAGTATATCAACGAAAAGAAATCATAATAATCATTTAATCAAATAATCATAGCTCTAAAGAAGTATATCAACGAAAGGAAATCATAATAATTATTTAATCAAATAATCATAGTTCTAGACCGTAACGTTTTGCCCTTTTACGTCAAAGGCATCTCGTAAACCAATGGCTAAAACATTAAAGGCATAAACCGTAAACATAATAGCCAAACCTGGAAGAACAGCTAAATAGGCGGCATCCATAATGATATAGCCATAATGCTCTTTGATCATACTGCCCCAGCTTGGCATTGGTGGTTGTGCACCAAAACCTAAAAAGCTTAAACCCGTTTCCAATAAAATTGCTGATGCAAAATTAGATGATGCAACAACTAAAATTGGTCCTGCAATATTGGGCAAGATATGTTTGATAATTGTCCGGCTGGTACTAAAGCCTAAAGCCCTTGCGGCCTCCACAAATTCTACTTCTTTCAAAGCCATAACCTGCCCACGAACCAACCTTGCAACATCAACCCAAGTTGATAGTCCAACAGCAATAAATATTTGCCAGAATCCTTTGCCCAAAGCAAATGAGATGGCAATAACCAGTAATAAGGATGGCAAAGACCAAACTACGTTCATAAACCAACTGATGGCTGCATCTACCCTGCCACCAAAATATCCGGCAATTGCACCCAGGCTCACACCGATAAATAAAGAAATAAGAACGGCCATTAATCCAACAGATAATGACACACGAATACCCAGAATTAAGCGACTTAATAAATCCCTTCCGTAAATATCTGTACCTAAAAGAAAAGTTTGTTTGTAGATGTTATTTTTCACAAAAAGCATTTCTGGTGTTCCCAATTTTGAATTTGGGCCACAGGTTGAACATAAATCCCTTAAATTATACTTTGTTTCTTCTGCTTTCTCATCATCACCGATGTACTCTCTTACATATACATCGTTATTGGCTATTCGATAAGAAGTAATTGGGATGCTTTTAAAATCCGACTCTTGCCCGTAAAGCATCTTTTCAAAAAAATTAACCTTTTGGATTTTTGGATTTTTACTTATGATTAAAAATTGAAAGCTTCGTCCAGGTTTTTTATTGGTTAGTTGCAAATGCATCGTATTCGCATTTGGAGAATCATCAGGCATAATGAGATATCCTAAAACTCCCATTAACATCAACAATAAAATAAAGGCTAAGCCACCCAAAGCAAACTTGTTCCGCTTAAATTTTAACCAAACTTTTTTCGATGGGCTGTTATCCATTATCTAACCATTCTGCCTTTCCAATTATATTTTCCGCTATTTCCGGCAATGCCAATATAAACCATATAGAGAACATGCAAAACATTTAAAACAGGGATTAAAACAAGTAAACTTCGTCTTTTAGCAAAACTTGTTACGTCCCATAAAAATAAGGTTTCTAAAATCATTTTAACCAATAGCTGATAAAATGTAAGGGTTAAAAAACCAGGAAAAAATAAACCGGTCACAAAATTTGCAAGTATGCTCAGGTTGAAGAGCCAAATGAGTACACCTAAAACAATTATTCCTTTATTTTTATACCGGGTGCTTTTAGATGCCCAACGTCTGCGTTGCTGAATAAATGCGCTTAAATTTTCTTTTGCATGGGTATAAACAATCGCCTCTCTATTTTTAAGGAAACCGATTTGATTGGGGTATTTTGCCGCGATTTTATGCAGCAATAATTCATCATCGCCTGATGCTAAATCATCAATTCCCTGAAATCCGCCTACTTCATAAAAGGTAGCTTTTTCGTAAGCCAGATTTGCGCCATTACAAGTTGAAGGTTGTTTGTTTCCGATAGTCGATGCACCCAAACCAATCAGGTATAAAAACTCTAAAGATTGTAAGCGTTCAAAAAAACTTTTTTCCTGGAAGTAAGCTACAGGCGAAGAAATCATTTTATAATCCTTTTCTTCATATAAAGAGACAACAGTTGACAGCCATTTTGCTCCCATTCTGCAATCCGCATCAGTAGTAATAATCAAATCACCAATACAGGTTCCAATGGCGGTTTGTATGGCTTTCTTCTTATAGGAATTTAACGCTCTATCTTCATTTAACTTAATCAGTTTTACATTGCTATCGGCATAACTCATTACAATTTCTGCAGTACCATCTGTAGAATGGTCATCAATAATGATAATTTCTGTTAGGCTTTTTGGATATTGCTGAGCGATTAAATCATCAATGGTTTTGCTTATATTTTGTTCCTCATTCCGGGCGGCAACAATAATCGAAACTTTAGTTTTGAGCTCTGATTTTTTTGGATTAAAATAGATTAACTTATGCCATCCCCTGATAAAACTGAGGACTAAAAAACCATAAATTAAGGTTAAAGCAGCAGATATTAGACTAATTAGATTTAGGAGTTCCAAAAAAATTGAGTTTAAAAACAAAATATGTGCCTAATATAGCAGGAATAATAATATTTATCAGCCAAATACTTGCTGTACATGCAATAACAGCTACGTCATGTTTGGTTATATAACTAAAAAAATATGATGCGGTTACACTTCTGATACCTACATCAAATAAATCAAGTGATGGTAAAGTAGATTGGACAAAAAACAGAATACAGATCATCATTACAATATCGGCATAATGTAAACCTGGTATCAGCCAAACAAAAAGTATAAAATACTGGGAGCTAAATACCAGGTATCGACCTAAGCAAAACATCAGTATCTTGAATAATTCTTTCTTTTTATATCGGCCTAAAATACTGTAGAATTTCTTATATTTTCTGGTAAACTTAATGGAAAGCAAAATTCCGTTTAACCATTTAATGTTAAAATAGAAAACAATAAAAAATATACAAAAGGCTACAGCAAGAATTTGAATGGCAAAAAACAATCGATAATCGAGATCAATAAATCGATAAATAAAAGCACTCAATGCTATTGCTCCGAATATGTTGGTTAATACCAACTGACCAATATTACCCACGGCCATTGCCACAACACCAACAATTCTTCTCTTAGGCGATAAAAAGAAAACTCTTCCTCCATATTCGCCTAATCGATTTGGCGTAAAAATGGCTAAAGTCAAACCACAAAAAACAGATTCGATTGCCCGCCAAAAACTGATGCTTTCGATATGGCTCATCAATCTTTTCCATTTGGCAGCTTCCAACAACCAATTAACCAGCATCAATAAAACAACAAGACCGATTATGCTGATGATTTCTACCCTAGGAATATCATTCAGTAATCCTTTGAAATTATGAAGATTTTTATTCGCGACAAGTTTATGATAGATGAACCAAAAAGCAAATACTACAATTGCAGCTTTTAAGATGAATGATAATATTTTTTTGCTCTTACCTGTCAAGATTATCTTTTTAGTTTGCAAATATGCTTAATATTGCTGTAATGTTGAACGAAAAAAAGGAACGGATAATTATGGGCATAGATCCTGGTACAGCAGTGATGGGCTATGGCGTAATTTTAGAAAAGGGAAATAAAACGGAATTACTCAGTTTAGGTGTGGTCAAAATGACTCATCTTGACGATCCATTCCTAAAGCTTCAGCGGATTTTTGAAAAGACAGTTGTATTAATTGACCAATATAAGCCTGATGTTTTAGCTATTGAAGCTCCATTTTATGGGAAAAACATTCAGGTACTTTTGAAATTGGGTAGAGCACAAGGTATTGCAATTGCGGCTGCATTATCCAGAAACATTTCGGTTACTGAATATTCTCCCCGTAAGATAAAACAGTCCATTACTGGAAGTGGAAATGCGACAAAAGAACAGGTTGCGGCTATGTTACAAAGATTATTAAACTTTAAAGAAACGCCAGAATTTTTGGATGCTACCGATGGTTTGGCCGTTGCAGTTTGTCATTCTTTCCAGAAAATAACTTCGGGTGGAAAATCTAAAACCTATTCTGGTTGGGAGTCTTTTGTTAAGGATAATAAGTCGAAAATAAGGTAGAAGGCAGAGGGTTAAAGGCGTAAGATTTAAGTGCTTTAACCCAAGTCATCAATTGTGAGGCACGAAGCAATCTTGATACACAAGTTGTAAGATTGCTTCGTGCCTCGCAATGACGAGGGCATTATACTCTTTTAGCCTTATAATATTTTATCCCAAGGAATACAGCTACACACAGCACTAATATAGTCCAGGCATTAGCAATTGCTAAAATGATTTCTTTAAATATTGTCCAACCATTCAGTAGATTTAATCCCAATCGGTTAATAAATCCGGGACGATAATCATAAAGATTATCATTAGCAACAATCATCGTTTTTACTGTATTATCCTGATAAAAATTAAGAGTGATTGTGCTATACCTAACTCTGGAATCAATACTCATATTGTCTATTTTCTTGTCCACGTACTCATCTTTTAGAGATAAAGATGTTTCTATATTTCCAGCTTTTTTTGTCGGTATCTTATTGATTTGATTAGAAGCATCTACCCTATTCTGAGCTTTCATTTTATTGGCCAGGTAAGTAATGCTCTGATCATCCATTTTCATAGATTCAGTATCCACAAAAACAGCCATTTTTGCTACCGTATTGGTAAAATCGTCTAGTTTTTCTGAGGGAATTTTAGCAACTAAAAATCCATCTTTTCGATAAGAGGTAATCTCTTTTAATGAATCTGTGGAGTACTTTACCTTATCACTTTCTTGAATAGAACTTTGTATAGAGAACTCGGCAATTGCTCCGCCTTGTGATTTAATGGTTTGACTTAATTGCTCTTTGGTATTTTGAACATCTTTAACCCGAAACCGCATGTCTGCTGTTTTGATGATTTTGGCTGCTGCTGTATCCGCAGAAACAGGTTCAGCCATTACTTCTTTACTGTCGCTTGCGTAATCAGCACTTTTGTTGCTGTTGCAGCCAAATAATGTTACGACTAAGGCTATAGCAATAATATTCCTTTTCATGATCTAGTGGTTCTAAAATTTTAATCATTTTTAATATTATCTTCAAATGGCCATTAGAAGTTCAACGTATTTTTATTTTTTAACGTTGTATTTTCCTCTTAATACAGCAAATCAAATTAGGTAACCCATGTTATAGTTTGGAGTTGTGAGTTTGGAGGTAACAGTTGAAATTTCACTGCTTAAATTGAATTTTCAGGACTCCACGAGAAACAAAAAAGCCTGTCGTGAATGAACAAGACAGGCTTTGATATTTAGAGAGAAATATGTTATGCGTCTAAAATTTTGAATACACCTTTAATTGCGATAATAGATCCGATAAATAAAATAATCCATGAGATTAATGACATTTGCCAAGAATCATGCGCAAAACGCAAGTATGTTCCAACAATACTAATTAACACACCAAATATCATTAATTTATAAATACCTGGCTGATTAGCCGTTTGCATACTTTCCGTATTGTGTTTTAATTCTTTGTTCTCCATAATGTTTATTTTTATGATGCAGCAAAAGTAATATTTATTGCTGAATAATTACAAATAATTTAGGCTTTTCGCCACAGGTCTATACAGATAAATACAGATTTGGTTTTTTCCACTCTATTTTCAAATCAAATTATGGTAAGGTACATTGCAAATACCCTGATGTCAGCTGGCTGTTTTGATTATTTTTTTCACTTTTCAAAAATCATTTTCTTTATAAGCGAAATTTGTCTTAAATGATAATAACTGTGTTCAATAACACCTTCGATATTTCGCAAATAATTTCCATATTTTTCTTCTACAAAAGGTTCGTCTAACCTATTGTCTGCCATTTGCTCAACTTGATTTACAAAATTTTCGGAGTTGCTCAAAAAGTCGTCAACTAACTTATTCCAATCTGCTTCAGATTTAATTTGTGAAAGGTCAAAACTATATTTATCACTAATTTCCAATTTGCCTCCTCTAAATACGTTCAGCAGTCCTGCCAAATAATAATTTATATGAAAGGTCAATGCGGCAATGGTATTTAAGCTGCCAATTTTTTGAGTTGCTTGTTCCCAATTTACACTTAATATTTGTTCCTTGTAATTCGTGTTAGCAATCCAACGTCCACTGAGTAGTACCTCTCGAAGTCGATTTGCAATAGTTAAATTTCTTGTCATTGAGTTATCTATTTAAATGTACTTCCTATTAATCGAGTTGGTTAGCTTGCCGCTAACATCTGTGTTCATCTTTTCTTATCTGTGGTTAAAAACTAGTAACTTTTTAATCGTTCCAACCTTTGTTTTGCTTTATCCTTTTCGTTGAGTTTTTCGCCTTGGTATAAAGGTTTTTCCCAATCACCATACATCGGATTCGGCAACATGATATATTTTGTTCCAAATAAAGCCTGGTTTGCATTAACCTGTTCAAACGTATTTTTTCCCTCGCGATAAAAAATATTACTAAAATCACTTAAATTATCGCCACAAAGTAACAGGATATTATAAGTTTCAGCAATTTTCTGGCGACGAGGCTCTTTATCTGATGTGCCTTTCGAAATCATTAAATGTACATCATCAGCATAAGGAAAACCAAATTTCTGCAGGTTTTTTAAGGTTGCTGCATAATCCTTTTCATCACGATTGCTCACATAAAATGTTTCGATATTTTTTGATGCTGCAAATTTTAAAAATGCCAGAGCGCCAGGAACGGTATCAGCTTGGGAAAGATTTGTCCATGCTGTCCAATCAGCGGGATTATAGCTTATTCCTTTATTAATCTCATGTCCTTGAAAAGGTGAATTATCCAAAACCGTTTCATCGATATCAACAATAATACAATTCGGTTTTTTGTTTAAAGATTCCCACAACGCTTCTTTTAAAGATAATCGAGCAAAGTTATAAGCCTGAAAGCATAAAGCCCTGTATTCGCCCGAATTTTGCTGCCATAGGACTGAAGTTGTATAATCTCTTGCAGAGTTTTGAGCTAAAACAAAAAATGGTATCAAAGATAGAATTATGAATATGTATTTTTTCATGGTTTAAATTATCTTCAAAGATATTAAACTGCCTGTTATGTTGAATTTATTTCAGCATCTTGAAAGATTATCCAGGAAACAAATTCAGGCCGACAAAAGAACCAAAAAACGATGCACCACATTCAAACAAAAAGCCCTTATCAATCAAGACAAGGGCTCTATATTTTTACTCACACTGGCACTGCAAAACTCAAAACTGAGGACTGCAAACTGACTATCCTTTCAATGCCGCTGCACCACTTACAATCTCTGTTAATTCTGTTGTAATTGCTGCCTGACGGGCCTGGTTATAAGAAAGTTTCAAGGCTTTCAATAATTCACCTGCATTATCAGTTGCTTTATCCATTGATGTCATACGTGCTCCATGCTCAGATGCATGAGAATCCAATACGGCTTTGTACAATTGAATTTTAATTGATTTAGGAATCAACTGCTCTACGATTTCCTCTTGTGATGGCTCTAGAATATAATCGATATTTTTCGTTTTCACATCAACAGCAACCTCCTCTGTTTTTGGCAAAGGCAATAATTGCTCAGTTGTAATAAACTGTACAGCTGCATTTTTAAAGCGGTTATAAACTATTTCTACTTTATCAAACTCCCCTTTAGTAAAACCAGCCATAATCGCATCGGTAATTTTGGTTACGTTCTCGAAAGTTAGCTGAGCATAAACATCATTGTTATTGCCAATAACATTGTATTTACGTTTTTCGTAAAAATCCTGAGTTTTCTTACCAATAGAAATAATGCTTACGTGGCCTTTTTTTAATTGTTCGCTATATTTCTCCGCGATTAAATTATTGGCCGCTTTAATTACGTTCATGTTAAATGCACCTGCCAAACCGCGGTTTGATGATACAGTAACAATTAAAACCTTATTAGGCTCACGCTCTTGAATAAAAGGCGATGAAGAGCCCTCTAAACTTGCCGATAGATTACCTAAAATCTCTTTCAGTTTAGTCGCATAAGGACGTAAAGCGATAATTGCATTGGTAGCGCGTTTCAACTTTGCAGCCGAAACCATTTTCATAGCTTTCGTAATCTGCTGAGTTGATTGTACCGAGGCAATACGGTTTCTTACTTCTTTTAAATTAGCCATTTTTTAGTATTTAGAAGTTAGTACTTAGCAGTTAGACACTCAGGTCTAAATACTAAATACTAAATACTTTCTATCTAAATTAATATTTACTTGAAATCTCTTTTGCTACTGTATCTAAAACACCTGTTATCGCATCATCAAATTTACCAGCTTTTAAAGCCTGTAAAGTTTCCGGATGACGCATTTCCAATTGAGTCAAGAATTCAGTTTCAAATTCTTTTACTTTACCAACCGGCACATTACGCATTAAGTTTTTAGTACCAGCATAAACAATTGCAACTTGTTTCTCAACCGTAAATGGAGAGAATTGCGCTTGTTTCAACATTTCCACATTACGCGCACCTTTATCTAAAACCGATTTTGTTGCAGCATCTAAGTCAGAACCAAATTTAGAGAAAGCCTCTAATTCCCGGTATTGAGCCTGATCTAACTTTAAAGTACCTGCTACTTTTTTCATCGATTTAATCTGTGCATTACCACCAACACGTGATACCGAAATACCTACGTTAATGGCCGGACGAATACCAGAGTTGAACAAGTTCGACTCTAAGAAAATCTGACCATCTGTAATCGAGATTACGTTGGTTGGAATATATGCCGATACGTCACCCGCCTGAGTTTCGATAATAGGCAATGCGGTTAATGAACCACCACCTTTAACAATACTTCTGATAGATTCAGGCAAATCGTTCATGTTTTTAGCGATGTCATCGTTAGAGTTGATTTTCGCAGCTCTTTCCAATAAACGACTGTGCAAATAGAACACGTCACCAGGATAAGCCTCACGGCCCGGTGGACGACGAAGTAATAAAGACACCTCACGGTAAGCAACAGCTTGTTTAGATAAATCATCATAAACAATTAAAGCTGGTCTACCTGTATCACGGAAAAACTCACCAATTGCAGCACCAGCAAACGGAGCATAGAACTGCATTGGAGCAGGGTCTGCAGCCGAAGCAGCAACAACAACTGTATATGGTAAAGCGCCATTTTCTTCCAATGTACGTACAATGTTTGCAACAGTAGAGTTTTTCTGACCGATAGCTACATAAATACAGAACACGGGCTGGCCTGCTTCATAAAATTCTTTTTGGTTGATGATGGTATCGATACAAACGGCAGTTTTACCAATCTGACGGTCACCAATAACCAACTCACGTTGACCACGACCAATTGGAATCATCGCATCAATCGCTTTAATACCTGTTTGTAATGGCTCATTTACCGGCTGACGATAAATTACACCTGGTGCTTTACGCTCTAGTGGCATTTCGTAAGTTTCACCTAAGATCGGGCCTTTACCATCTAAAGGCTCACCCAAAGTGTTAACTACACGGCCAAGCATACCTTCACCAACTTTAATAGAGGCAATTTTTTTGGTACGTTTAATAGTGTCACCTTCTTTAATCTCGTCTGATGCGCCTAATAATACCACACCCACGTTATCTTCTTCAAGGTTTAATACAATGCCTTGTAGGCCGTTCTCAAATTCAACCAACTCTCCCGATTGAACTTTAGTTAAACCGTAAACACGGGCAATACCGTCGCCCACTTGCAACACGGTACCAACTTCTTCCAGTTCGGTTTCTGATTTAAAGCCCGCCAATTGCTGTCTGATAATTGCCGATACTTCGTCTGGTCTTACCTCTACCATAATTTTACTTTATATCTTTTTGTAAATGTTTAGTGCTTGGCGCATAGCGCTTAGCGTTATAAACCGCCACACACTTATCGCTTAAGCAATGCTTTTTTATTTTATGCTGAGTTAATGTTATATATTAACTCTATACGTTTACCGCAATACCTATTGCGCAAATTCCTTTTTCAGTTTATTTAAACCATTGGCAATACTTGCATCAAATTGCTTATCACCAACTTTTAATATAAAACCACCTATCAGTTTCTCATTAATTTTCTCATTAACAATAACCTGATTGGCATTTAATTCTCTTTTCACTATGGAAATTATCTGTTCTTTAGCTGCTGTACTTAAAGCAGTTGCAGTAGTTACATCAGCAGTAACAATTCCTTTTATTAAGTTATATTGTTGTACAAACTGTTTAGCTGTAGCAAATAAAATTGCCGAACGACCTTTGTTTACAACAATCTTGAAAAAAGATATTGTTAACTTGCTTACTTTATCAGCAAAGATGCCGTTTAAAATACCAGTCTTTTTATCTAAAGGTACAATCGGGTTTTTTAATATTGCTTCCAGTTCAGGGGTTTCATCAACCACTTTCTCAAACAAAACCATATCATTATAAGAGATTTCTAACGCGTTGTTTTCAACGGCTAAGTCTATTAATGATTTGGCGTATCTGCTTGCAACTTTAATTTCTGACATATATAATTTAGTTGGGAGTTGGGAGTTGGGAGTTGGGAATCCCACTCAAAACTCATAACTCAATACTCAAAACTAGTTCAGTTCAACGTCTTTTAACAAGTTAGCGACTAAAGCCTCTTGTTTGGTTTTATCATCTAATTGGTTACGTAAAACACGTTCAGCAATTTCTAATGATAAGGTAGAAACCTGATCTTTAACTTCAGCCAAAGCTACTTTCTTTTGGTTTTCGATTTCGATTTTAGCTTTCTCAATCAATTTAGCACCTTCAACCTGAGCTTGTTTTTTAGCCTCGTTCAAAATACTATCCTTAAGGATTTTAGCTTCCTTTAAAATCTCATCACGTTCAGCACGGGCTTGTTGCATCAAATCCTGATTTTGAGCAGTTAAACGAGCCATTTCTTGTTTAGCCAATTCAGCTTTGTTCAAAGCCTCATCAATACTTTGCTCACGGTCGTGTATAGCACCTAAAATAGGTTTCCATGCAAATTTTCTAAGCAATATTAATAAGCAAACAAACGCTACCGCTGTCCAAAAAACCAATCCAATGCTTGGGGTTACTAATTCCATTTTATCTAATTTTTTAAAACTTAATCTTATTAATAAGGCTGGGTAAATAACCAATCGTTAAATACCCCGCCTAATTTTTCAGGTTGAATTATTGAGGGTTGTTACCTAATAATGCAACTACCACACCGAATAAAGCAGCACCCTCAATAAGGGCAGCAGCGATAATCATTGCAGTCTGAATTTTTGATGCAGCCTCTGGTTGACGAGCAATACCTTCCATTGCTTTACCACCTACTTGACCGATACCGATACCAGCACCGATTACTGCTAAACCGGCACCAATTGCCGCGATTGAACCTACCATAACTAATTTAATTTATATAATTTGTAAAAAATAGTTTCTAATTAATGATGTTCTTCTACTGCCATACCAATAAATAAAGCAGTAAGTAATGTAAAAATAAAGGCCTGTAAAAATGCAACCAACAGCTCCAACACATCCATAAATAAAACAAATGCAACAGATACCGGAGCAATAGCCAAGGTTTCAAAAATAAATATTAAGGATATTAAACTCAATACAATAATGTGACCTGCCGTAATGTTCGCGAACAAACGAATCATTAAAGCGAATGGTTTTGATATAATACCAATCAACTCCACTGGAATCATAATTGGATACAACCACCATGGAACATCAGGTCTGAAAATATGTTTCCAATAATATTTGTTACCATTTAAATTCACGATAAGCAACGTACCTAAGGCCATAACAAAAGTTAAAGCGATATTACCTGTAACGTTAGCTCCCCCTGGAAAAATTGGCACTAAGCCTAATAAGTTATTAAACCAGATAAAGAAAAACACAGTTAATAAATACGGCATAAATTTAGCGTATTTATGTCCGATGTTTGGCTTGGCAATATCATCTCTTACGAAAACAATAATTGGCTCAATAAAAGACTGTAATCCTTTGGGTGCTTTCCCTACACGTTTTTTATAGGTTCTGGCTACAGAAGTAAATACAACCAAAATAATGAAGATGGCAACAAACATTGCCGCAACATTTTTAGTAATAGAAAAATCTAAAACAGATGAACTTGCCGCCTCATCAACCTGACCATTAGGCCCGACAACTTTAATTTTATCTTCGACCAAACGATAAGTGTTATGAACACCCTTATAATCATGCTCACCATGATGAAAATGACCAGAAGAGAAAAACTCCAAGCCAGCTGGAGTATATAAAATTACCGGAAGAGGCAACGAAGTATGCCCCCATAAATGCCACATATGAGAATCGGCAATGTGCTCCATGATGACTTTTGTTGGCTCGAATTTCTCCTCGCCATGTTTAGCTCCATGTTCAACACCTTCAGTATGAACAGCCGATACGGCAGTGGTATCATGAACAGCAGCAGTACTGTCAACTTGAGCGAAAGCATCAATTTTAACAGACAAAAACGCAATTAAAAGCGTAAAAACAACAATTAACCTCTTAACTTTCGACACAAAAACTTGGTTACAATCCATTTATTGGCAGATTTTTACTTTAAATTTTGGTGGCGCAAGTTACGTAACAAACAGTAAATTTCAAAGACTGTAAACAATAAATATAAAGAAAAAAAATTAAGCATAAATATAAGCCCGATTCCCTTTACTTTAATACTGTAAATCAGCACAAAAGCCATACAAAAAATCATCTTCACGGCAATAGATCCCATGATAGCCATAACACCTACCTCCGGATCACGTTTTATACCCATATCTACAACCACATAAGCGATGTAGGTAATGCCGGCTAAAAACCCAAACATTAACCAAAAGTTAGGTACAAACAATTGCGTTCCCGAAAATATGGATGACAAAACAGCAATAACGCCAATTAATACACCGACGAAAATGAAATAGATACTGGTAAATTTGGCTAAGGTCAATGGAATAATTTCTTTACAGATAAAAACTGAACAAAGATATGATTTTAGTATGAAGTAGCCCCAGGCTTAATCTTTAAGTTTATCATTTATCTCTTTTGTCTGTGATAATTATTTATCCGTGCTACTTAGAATCTTTAGTTACCTGTCTTATGGCCTGGTATAAAGCAATCCCTACGCCCAGTAATCCGAAAATTGCTGTAATTATTTGCGACTTACTATTTCGATGCTCATCGATCTTATAACCTATAAAAGTTAACAAGCCAATAGTTGCAATCATCTGAAAACCAATTGCTGAATATTTTATTGCATTGTTAAACTTTTTCCCTGTATTTTCTTCTTTCGGATTTTTCATTTTTTAATGCAATAATTAAATTAACTTTGAATAATTAAAATTTATTGCCAAATAAAATATTTTTGCATAAATTTTGTTTATTGTATAGCCACTAAAGAGATCTTTTATACTTGAAAAAATACGCCAAAAAAACTTTTAATCCCTTACTTCTTTGTTTAAGCTTGTTATTTACTTACGGCTGTATTACACCTAAAGATACCAGCATAAGCCGTAAAATGCAAAACTTAACGGCAAGGTATAATTACATCTATAATTCAAATGTTTTATTAACCGAGTATAACGAAAGTTTAGCCCAAAGCTACGTTGATAATTATGAAAAACCCTTATCGGTTTATTTAGATCCGGAACCGCAGGTGAATTTAACTTTAACCCCTGGTATTGCCAATAAACAACTGGATGATATTATATCTAAAGGCCAAACCATCATCAACGATAAAAGTTACAGTAATTATATTGATGACGCTTACATGCTTTTGGGTAAGGCTAACTACTTAAAAGGCAATTACTTTATCGCATCAGAATATTTCGATTATACGGCAAAAACATACAGCAGCAATTTAAAAACTTTCATCATGGCGATGAATTGGAAAGCCAGAAGCCAAATGGAGTTAAATAATATGGGGTATGCCGATAAGATTATGGATACCATGCTGCGTGCTGCTGATGAGCTTAAAAAAGATATCGCAGAACCGTTGGCTACAACCGCTCAAATGCGTATTTATCAAAAACGGAATAAAGAAGCTATATTATTATTAGAATCCGCAATTGCCAGCTCAACAGAAAAGCAACAACGCATCCGCTGGCTATTTATACTTGCCCAATTACAGGAAAAGGAAAACAATCTACAAGATGCTTATGCAAACTTCAAAAAGGTAGAGAAAAGTAATGCACCTTTCGAAATGTATTTCCATGCCAATTTAAACAGCATTAAACTAAAAGCTTTATTAAGTGGTGAGCAGCTGAATAAAGAGCAACAACTTTTAGCCTTATTAAAGGATGATAAGAATTTCGATTATACTGACCAGGTTTATTACCAGGTTGGTGAATTATTTTCAGCTCAGGATAGTTTTGTAAAAGCTGAAGAAAACTATAAAAAATCAATTCAGAAAAGTAGCCGTAATCAAAATCAAAAAGCTTTATCTTATTTAAGAATCGCTGATCTGAATTTTAATAAGTTTAACAATTATGTTAAGGCAAAGTTGTATTATGATAGTACAGCAATGATTTTGCCCAAAAACTTTCCTGATTATGACAATATTGTTAAAAAAGCTACTAATCTTCAATATTTAACAGATAGGTATACCATTATATCCAATGAAGATACCTTGCAGTCTATCGCCAAGCTACCAGTTACCGAGCGAGAGGCAAAGGTTAAAGCCTTTTTAACGCCAAAGGCTGAAGTTATCAATGATCCCGGCGCCTTGAACAACCGATCGATTAATGACCCGTTTTTTCCTAATCAAAACTTAAATACTGATCCTACATCAACAGGATTAGGAAATACGTTTTATTTTAACAATAACGCTGCGATAAGCAATGGTTTTGCTGACTTCAAGAAACGCTGGGGCAACAGACAGCTGGAAGATAACTGGCGTCAAAGTGTTCGTTCTTCCGCACAAGAAAACAACCAGGTTTTGGCTGCCGGAAATCTTGCCAATCCAACAACTCTGGCCAGTGATACAGGCGCACAAGCTGGAAAAGATCAGGCATCTTTGGAAAAACAATATATGGATGCTTTGCCAGTTACGCCAACTTTATTGGAAGCATCTAATCAGAAAATTATTGACGCGTATTTCGAAATTGCCAGTTTTTACCAACAAGAACTTAACAGTAAAGCAGAAGCGAATAAAGTTTACTTAGAATTGTTAAAACGCTTTCCGGACAACAACCATCTTGCAGCGATTTACTATAGTCTGTATTTAAACTATCAGGGTTCAGAGCCAGCAAAATCTGACGAATACAAGCAACTGGTGGTCACAAAGTTCCCGAACTCTAATTTTGCGAAAGCCATTTTAGACCCGTCATTTTCTGCAAAGCAAAGTCAATTAGAAAATGTAGTTAACAACAACTATAATCTAGCTTTTGATGCTTACATAAAAAAAGATTATATAAATGTTGTTAACCAAGCTAACGAAAATATAACTGCATATCCTGACAATGATTTAGCTCCTCAATACGCATATCTGAAAGCGATTGCTGTTGGACGTACTTCAAAGGTTGATGCACTGCTTACAGAATTTAATTCGATCACTACACTTTATCCAAACGATAAAATCATTACGCCTTTAGTTAAAGATCATTTGAAATATATTGAAGCAAACCTGGATGAATTTAAACAAAGACCTGTTGCACTGGTAGATTTTGATCCGAATGAACCTCGTTTTGTTGACCAGGGGAAACCTGTAACTACCCAGCCAAAACCAATAAACCCGGATATTAATGTTGCTACAGTGACCAAACCGAATGAACCGGTTGCTAAACCAATAGAAAAACCTACAGATGTAAATCCTGCTAAACCGACAAGTATTTTTAGCACGGTGACATCTGACACTTACTACTATGTTATTGATGTTGCTGATGCAACATTAACTTTGAGTTCATCTCGCTTTGGTATCGGACAATTTAACCGTGGTAATTACCCCGATAATGATTTGGTACACAAATTGGTAGAATTGGATAATGACCAATTGATTTATATAACCAGTTTTGTGGACTTGGAAGACGCTAAAATTTATGAAGAAAGCATTAAAGGCCACTTGAAAAATATTATGAAAGTGCCTGCGAACATTTATAAAAGCTTTATTATCAGCAAAGAAAATTTCGAAAAACTTACAGATAGACAACGTATAAACGAATATATTGAGTTTTATAAAAACAACTATCAATAAAAGACAGAGGGGTTAAAGACTGAAGGTGAGAGGTCAATTCCCATAATGAATAAATTCCCATTTAAAAAACTTTCTCAACCTGAGAAGCTTTAAATGGACTTATAAAATATTAAAATGAAGAAATCTCTTTCTCAAGAAGATATAAAAAAATACAACCTTCGAATTTGGAAACTAGTTGTTGGAGGAATCGCGTTCTTCGCTATTTTTATTTCTCTTATCGGACTTGGTGTTTTTGGCTCTCTGCCCTCTTTCCGAGACATAGAACACCCAAAAAGTAACCAGGCATCAGAAATTATTGCTGAAGATGGCAGAACACTTGGAACTTATTTTGTTCAAAACCGATCTAATGTTTCTTATAAGGACATATCACCAAATGTAATTAATGGTTTAATTGCTACTGAAGATACACGTTTTAAAGAGCATTCCGGAATTGACTTCAAGCGTACATTTACCATAATTTTCTACAATTTAACAGGCAAAAAACAAGGTGCCAGTACCATTACACAACAATTGGCTAAAAATCTATTCCCGAGAGAGTCTAATCTCAACTTCTTTAAACTTGTTTTAACCAAATTCAAAGAATGGATTGTCGCCGTAAAACTGGAACGTAATTATACCAAAGAAGAGATTATTACCATGTATCTAAACACGGTTGATTTTGGAAACCAGGCTTATGGTATAAAATCAGCGGCAAGAGTTTATTTCAACACCACTCCCGATCAGTTAACTTTAACGCAAGCCGCAACTTTGGTTGGGATGCAAAAAGGGATCACTATGTACTCGCCTACCCGCCATCCTGACCGTTCAAGATTACGCAGAAATACAGTTATGGCGATGATGGTAAAATCGGATTTGTTAACTCAACAAGAGTTTGATATCCAAAAAGAAAAGCCACTCGATTTACATTTCAATGCCGCTACAGTTAATGATGGCATTGCTCCATATTTTAGATCCGTATTAAAAAACGATATCAAAACAATTTTCCAAGCACAATCCATTACTAAACCTGATGGTACACCATACGATTTGGATCGTGATGGCTTAAAAATATATACCACTTTGAATTACGATATGCAGGTATATGCTGAAGAAGCCCAAAAAGAATACATGAAGATTTTGCAGGCGCAGTTTATCAATAGCTGGAAAGGCCGTAATCCATTTAAAGATAAAACTTTGCAGATTGAACAAGGCATAAAAAGATCCGATCGTTATAAAGCATTAAAGCTGGAGGGAAAATCCGAAGAAGAAATTCGCAAAGATTTTAACACTCCAACCGAATTAAGTATTTTCACCTGGAAAGGTAATATCGACACCACGATGAAACCAATTGATTCCGTACGCTATTACAAAATGCTTTTACGCAATGCGATGATGACCATGGATCCACAAACCGGACATGTTAAAGCCTGGGTTGGCGGAATTAATTACGAGCATTTTAAATACGACCAGGTTAAAATGGGAACCAGACAAGTTGGTTCTACAGCCAAACCATTTACTTATGCAGTTGCAATCGAAAATGGATATTCTCCGTGTTATACCGTTCCAAATGTTCCGGTAACCATTGACGGGTATGGCGATCCCTGGACACCACGATCGTCGGGAACCTTGTCTGGAACCTTAACTTTACAAAAGGCTTTAGCCTATTCGCAAAACTATATCGCGGCATACTTAATGAAACAAGTTGGCCCTGTTGCAGTAGCCAATTTGGCTACTAAAATGGGGATACCCAATGTACCCGCTTATCCATCGATTTGTTTGGGCTCTTTTGATTCATCTATATACAATATGGTTGGTGCTTATGGCGCTTTTGCCAATAAAGGAACATATACACAACCCATTTATCTTTTAAGAATTGAGGATAAAAATGGAGTGGTACTGTATTCACAAAAAGCGATACCTAAACCCGTAATGAGCGAGGAAGTAGCCTATGTAATGACCAGAATGCTCAAAGGGGTTATTACAAATGGAACCGGCTCCAGATTAAATTACAAATATAAAGTGAATGCGCCAATTGGAGGCAAAACCGGCACAACGCAAAACAACTCTGACGGTTGGTTTATGGCCATTACACCACAGCTGGTAACTGGAATCTGGACAGGTTGTGAGGATAGGGCATTTCACTTTATAAGTACAGGACAAGGAGAAGGTGCAAATACAGCCTTACCAATTTTCGCCGGTTTTATCAGACGGGTTTATGCCAATCCATCTTTGAAGATAAGTAAAGCGGATTTTGAGGCTCCAAAATCTGGCGTTTCCATTGTATTTGATTGTAATCAATATCAAAAACAAGAAGAAGGAACAACAGAACTTGATGAAAAGTTGGGTTTTTAGCCCCTCGTATTTTGTATAAAAATAATACCGAACCTGGAATTTCTTTCTGGTTTAGAACTTGTGATCATACCTAATCTTTTGCGGTTTAGGTTACACTTCATTTTTCTAAACAAAATTAAATCACATTCCTTTTTAGATGCGATTTTTCCTTTCCGAACCCTTATTTTTGTAATCTATGAGTAGTTTCGACCATAAGACAGCATTAGCGGCAATTCCACATAAGCCTGGCGTTTACCAATATTGGGATGTGGATGGAAAGCTGATGTATATTGGTAAGGCAAAGGATTTGCGCAATCGGGTTGGCTCCTATTTCAACCAGGACAGGCATCAGTTTAATGGTAAAACCAAAGTTCTGGTTTCGAGAATCCGCAAAATTACCTTTACCCTGGTTGATACTGAAATTGATGCCTGGCTGCTTGAAAACAGTTTAATTAAAAAGCATCAGCCAAAATTTAACATCAATTTAAAAGACGATAAAACTTATCCCTGGATTATTGTTAAGCACGAGAATTTCCCCCGGATTTACTGGACCAGAAAGATAATTAAAGATGGATCAACCTATTTTGGCCCCTATGGATCAGTTGGGATGATGCATACCATCCTGGATCTGATTAAAGAGACTTATCCATTAAGGACTTGTAACCTGCCCTTAAATCAGAAGAATATTGCTGAAGGCAAGTTCAAGGTTTGCTTGGAATATCAGATTGGGAATTGTAAAGGTCCCTGTCAGAATTATCAATCGGAAAGTGATTACGATAAAAACATTAGTGAGATTAAGGAAATTTTAAATGGTAAAGTCGGAAATGTAATTCGCGATATTAAACAAATTATTAAAACAGCATCAGAAGAACTGAACTTCGAACTGGCACACCAATATGCCAAGAAGCTACAAATTTTAGAGAAATACCAAAGTAAATCGACAGTTGTAAACAGCGCCATTACGAATGTGGATGTAGTAAGCATTGCATCTGATGAGCGTTATGCTTTTGTAAACTACCTGAAAGTAATGAATGGAACCATTATCCAAACACAAACTATTGAAGTTAAAAAGCAATTGGATGAAAGTGATGATGAAATTTTAACGCTTGCGATGCTTGAATTCAGAACGAAATTTAACAGTACTTCAAAAGAAATTATTGTTCCTTTCGATCTTTCCTTGCAGGATGAAAACTTAAAATTTACCGTACCCAAACTTGGGGAGAAAAAGAAACTTTTAGAACTTTCACAAAAGAATGTGCTTTTCTTTAAAAAGGAAAAACTAAACCAATATGAAAAGCTAAATCCTGATTTACGCACAGATCGTATTTTAACAACGATGCAAAAGGATTTACGACTTACCCAATTGCCCAAACATATTGAATGTTTTGATAACTCAAACTTTCAGGGTAAATACCCAGTGTCGGCAATTGTTGTTTTCAAAGATGCCAAACCATCAAAAAAGGACTATCGCCATTTTAATGTTAAGACGGTTGAGGGGCCAAATGATTTTGCAACAATGGAAGAGGCTGTTTTCCGTCGATATAGGAGAATGTTGGACGAAGATCAACCTTTACCCCAATTAATCATTATTGATGGCGGTAAAGGTCAGCTTTCATCGGCAGTTAAGAGTTTAAAATTGTTGGGTATAGAAAACAAAGTAACCGTGATCGGTATTGCCAAAAGATTGGAAGAGTTATTCTATCCTGGCGATTCTTATCCGCTTTATTTGGATAAAAAATCGGAAACTCTAAAAGTCATTCAACAATTGCGTGATGAAGCGCACCGTTTTGGCATAACCTTCCACCGTAAAAAACGGGATAAAGGCACCCTGAAAACTGAGCTTGAACAAATTGAAGGAATTGGTAAAACTACCGCGGATAAACTGCTGACTCATTTTAAATCGGTTAAAAAGATTAAAGAGGCAACTGAAAAAGAATTGACCGAGGTATTGAATAAAAAGCAGGTTGTTACTTTATTGGAGTATTTTAATAAGGAATAACCAAACTTCAAACACTCTTCTCACCCTGTATTGTCATTCTGATGAACGAAAATTTCCGGGCGATAAAACGCAGGGCCTAATAAAATAATGATAAAAATTTGTCGCCTCGGTTCGTGTCTTCACGAAACGAAATGGTAATTGGTACGTAGAGACACGAACCAAAGATGCGGATGTAAGGTCAATTATATGATAAATTAACCATCAGCAAGATCTGATAACAAAAGAGGCTCCGATAAATCGAAACCTCTTTTGTTATTTTAATATTCCCAAAGTCCTTGCTCGTAATCCAGAATAGATTTTTTAATTCTTTCTGATTCATAGAGCCTTTCTCTCGGATCTGTAATAATATCCCTGATTTTGTTATCTCCGGGATTTGACTCTTTAACAATATAGCTGCTGAATAAACGGCGGATAAAGAAATCATCAAAGCTCAAAGATGAGGCATCGTTATTATTATTAATTAAGCGTTTTTTAGTTAAGATCTCTCTTGCTTCTGTGTAATAAACCCAAAAAACGGGTTGCCATTGTTTAGTTGTTTCATTAAGTTTTAATGGAGCTATACCTACAATCCGCGGTTCATAAATAGAGCGCTTAACATCAAAGATCCAATCTTCCTTAATCCTGAATTTCAAAAATGATTCAGGATTAAAATCGTTGATAACGGTTTTTACCGTACCAGCTTTAATATCTGAAACTTCAGCCGTTCCTAATGCAGCCATAGCCGCAGAATCAGCCGTCATTGGGTTATTAAAAGCATCATCTTCGTTTAACATCGTATCGATTGGTGAATAGGCTGTTAATTCCTCTGATTTAATAGCAGAAATCAACACATCAATCAATCTTGACTTTGGCGATTTTAAAACCGAGTTTATAGTATCGCGCAGATCAATTTCTCTCCAAATACGTTTTGCATAGAAAACATCTTCGTCGCGTACCTCTGCCAGGGGCACCATTTCCGTACTGTCTATATCTCTTCGGGCATAGAAACCGTCCTTAGGTGGTACTTTTAGTTTCTTCTTCTTTCCAATTTTAACCGCAGCTGGTATAGTATCAACCATGGTCGCAGCAACAGGCGTAGCTGGAGCTAGCTTTACAGGTTTATTTTGACCATAAGCCAGCGCAGTGAATAAAACTAAAATCGCAATACTTAAAATCCTTTTCATCTTTTTTTATTTTACGCTAAACGCTAATGAAGGTAAAATCTTTTGACGACCATCAGGGCCCTGGGAAACAATATCTTCAAAAAATACTCGTGTTCCAGGTGTGATGGCGTTTAAAGCACCTCTTACAGCACCAGCAAAATTACCGCCACTTCCGGCAATGGTAACCGCATCAGAACGTGGTTTAATAACTGTTAGTTTATACCTCAATATTCTGAATTTCACATCAAATGGGAAATCATCTAAATCGGCTTCTATTTCCGTTTCACTTTTAAGCTGTACCGATGGCACATCGCCACCTGCACGACCACCAACTTTTGCAACAGGAGCCGGAATACCTTTTACTCTAAATCTTTGAGAACCTAAATTTACAGTTTTACCAGCATTAGTTGCACTAACATTAATCGAAACTTCTTGTCCTACCAATCCGCCAGACACATTAACTGTATAATTACCATTCCCACCTGACATAGATCCGGCAGAAATAGATGCTCTAACGCTTTCTAAAGGGAAACCTGCTGCAGATACAGCAAATGGATTAGGAATACCTGCGTAGATCACGTTCATTTTTGATGGTGAAACTGTAGCTGATGGTTTGGCTACCTGATACGTTTGCTCAGGTGTTCTGTATTCTTTAATCTGACCATCAGTTTGTTTAACGCGGACTGTACCTACCCATTTAAATACGCCTACGCTGCTTGTACCACCAGTATAAGTTCCTTTACCGTCTTTAACAGATAATCTACTTCCTCCAACAGTGATATCGGGGGTCGATCTTGAATCACTTGCGGTTAAAAATACCTCCGCAACATATGGCTGACCCTGTATTACATAAGATGTTGGCGCAACGGCAACAGCTGCAAACCGATCTAAATTAACTTGTGCCTTATCCATATTTCCGAACAATTTTTTAACTACTTCTGCTTCGGCATTTTTGGTGTCGGTTTGCAATTTGGTTAAAATGGTCATAGCGGCTGTTAAAGGGGTACCTTCTCCAAAATAAGTTTCCTGCCAGTTACCTTTTCTTTTTCTAGCCGGGTCTTTAGCTTCTAATGAGAATGATATATTCGTTCTATCAGCCGGATCAAGCAATGAGATCAACTTCTCGCGGGTGGCATTAATTTTTGCCTTTAATTTTTCGCCCTCTTTTTTGTTGATCATAATATTCTGAGCAATATCCATATTATCCCTTCTTACCAAATCGCCAGTTTCCTCATTTTGACCACCTCCAGCATTAGTGAATTGTTTTTTAATGCTTTCGATGTAATTGTGAAGTTCATCAGCAGTAGCCTGGGCTTGTTTTGCTTTATCGTAAATGGGCTTTGCACGTACTGGTTCATCTTTCAGCTTTGAGTTTTCAAATGAAGAAAAAAGTTGATCAATGCTCGTATTTACGTTGGTTTTTGATGCATCTAAACTATCATTGATGTTTTTAAATGCATCTAAAATTGTATCTGATACGTTTAAAGCAAGCATAGCCAGCAATACCAAATACATGATATTGATCATCCGCTGCCTTGTTGTTTCCTTTTTGCCTGCCATGTGTTATGTAGCTTTCCTTTTTACTTAAAAACTAAACTATTTATACACGTGGGCTATTCATAGCCGATAGCATGTTTCCATAAATTGCATTAAGCGATGACAGGTTTCTAGCTAATTTATTCACTTCTTCTTTAAACTGTTTAGAATCTTCCATCGATTCATTAAAGTTTTGCATAGTAAGCGATAAATTCGAATAAAATTTGTTCATCGATTTTAAGTGTGCACTAGAATCTTGCAATTCCAATTCATATACTGCATTTAAAGCCGATAAGTTTTTAGCTAGATTATTTACCTGATCATGATAGGCCTGAGAGTCTATTTTGCTCTCGCCCATTGCTTTTAAATTTTTAGTTGCATTTTCAAAAGCTGTGCTTAAGTTATCAAAACCAGCCGAAGCCGTTTTAACTTTTCCTGTAAATTCATTAGTTGCTGTAGAGGCATCTGCAACATTGGAAATTGTAGCTACTTTATCTCCAAAAGTACGTAGGCCTGTACCTAAACTTTCAATTAAATCAGGTCCAATTTTAGCATCGGATAGCATTTTATCCAAGGCCGCTGTATTTCCCGGACTTACCGCTGCAACTGGTCTGGCCGAAATGGTTGGCAATTCTCCTTTATAATCTTCTCTCAATTCTGGATACACACGTTCCCATGCTGGTTCTGGTTCTGGCGGGAAAAATCCGGTTAAGAAAAATAAAATTGACTCAACTCCTAAGCCAATACCAATTGCATAACTTCCCCAAATGCCACCGATGTGTAAGATCTTAGCTAATGCGCCAAGGATAACAAGACTTGCTCCCCATGAAATTGCGACGTGTAACCAGCCTGGTTGTTTTTTTGCTGCCATAAAATTTTAATGTTTTTCTAGTTTTTAGTTTAGGTTTAATTTTTCAAATCTGTTCCTGGATAGGCGGATACGCATCTAAAACCAATATATGATCTTTGTTGATCCTGATATTCGTAAGTAGAGACTGCATTTTGTAGAAAATAGCCTGTATCTTTCCAAGACCCTCCTTTAACCACCTTACGTTTCAGATATTTACTATCGTCTTTTCCCGCAACATAGGTAAAGTTAGGATTTAAGTCGTGTAATAATGGAGCCGCTGATCTATTATATGCGGTTTTAGTCCATTCGGCAACGTTACCGGCCATATTGTATAACCCATAATCATTGGGAAAGTATGATTTTACTCCAACAGTATAAATACCGCCATCACTGGAGTAATCACCGCGACCAGGTTTAAAGTTTGCTTGCAAACATCCCTTTGTATTTCTAATGTAAGGGCCTCCCCATGGATATTTGGTTTTCGTATTGCCACCCCTTGCGGCATATTCAAATTCTGTTTCAGCAGGCAAATCGTAATCTAATCTGGCATTGGTAGGCATTTTTCTGGCCGATGCCACACCCTGATAAAGTTGAGTACGCCAGTGAGAAAATGCCTTAGCTTGCTCCCAACTTACACCTACAACAGGATAATCATCATAAGAAGGGTGATTATAATATCCACGAACCATCGGATCGTTTTGAGAATATGAATAATCTGTTTTCCAAACCATTGTGTCCGGATAAATCGCAACACTATAGTGGTCTATATAATCCTGGCGTTTGCTGTTTGGATTTTTATGACCGATAGCCGCTTTATCCATGTTCAAAATGCTGTAAGCATATTCAAGCCTGCGAACATCAATTTCCTTTCTTCCTGGTAAAGCGTCTAAACCTGAATAATACATACCATCCAATTGGCTTACCTGGGCGCCAGCTGCACCCTTACCTTTGTTTCGCCAAATGTTTGCACCATTAGTTCCAACTTTTTTCCAGTCAATGTATTTATCCCCACTTAACCCTGCTGATGCCCCGCCTTTTGGTTGCACAGTAAACTGTGCAGGCATGCCCATCATTGTTATAGCAATAGAGTCACGTACCCAATTCGTAAATTGACGATATTCAGCATTGGAAATTTCCGTTTGGTCCATGAAAAACGCACTAATAGTCGTTACCCTGCTTGGGCCGGTTTGAGAGAAAGTAATATCTTCATCAGAGCCCCCCAGAGGTGTATGACCTGGTGGAATATAAACCATTCCTAATGGAATCTTATTGTCTCTAAATTTTCGGTTATAAGCACCAACCAGCTCACCCTGGCCTCCATGACCACAGCTTGCCAGCAATACGGTTATAGCCATAATAGCCAGAAGGTAGATTTTCTTCATATTTTTATAGTGTGCAAAGCACAGTTAGAAGCAATTTTTTATCAAAAATCACAGATTTTATCAACAAAAACAAATATTTTAACTTAAATCATTATTATGATAAATAAAGCAAGGCAACTAAACTTTATGTTATAATATTATTTTTTACAGATTATGCTGCGACCATGTTATAACTTAAAAGCTTAGCTTTTATTGTGCTGACTTAAAATAATTTATTCAGTTACTATTTGTTTGAAATCTTAATATAGTTTTCAATGGCCATAGTCATTGATGGGATGCCGGGAGTTGGTGCCGCGATATCAACAATTAAATCCATATCAGTAGCAGCTTTACTAGTGTTGGTTCCAAACGCCGCAATACGGGTATTATTTTGTTTAAAATCAGGGAAATTTTTAAACAAGGACTGAATACTTGAAGGACTGAAAAAAGCAATAACATCATAAAAAACCTCTGCCAGATCTGATAAGTCACTTACTACAGTTCTAAATAAAACAGCCGGAGTAAAATCATATCCGCTTTTCTCCAAAAATTTCATTGTATCTTCTGTAGCTACATCAGAACATGGGTACAGAAACTTCTCGTTTGCATGTTTCTTCAACACTTCTGCCAAATCTGCTGCAGTTTGTTTACCGAAAAATATTTTACGTTTCCGGTACTGAATATACTTTTGAAGATACAAGGCTATGGTTTCTGATAAGCAAAAGTATTTGAGCTCAGCAGGAACATCGTACCTCATTTCCTCGCAAATTCTAAAGAAATGGTCAGCTGCATTACGACTGGTAAAAATTACAGCTGTAAAATCGGCAAGGTTAATTTTATCTTTTCTAAAATCCCTTGCAGGCACTCCTTCAACATGAATAAAGGATCTAAAATCAACCTTAAGGTTGTGTTTTTTAGCCAAGTCAAAATATGGGGACTTTTCTGTTTCAGGTTTTGGTAAAGTAACCAGGATACTTTTTACTTTACGAATTCTAGCGTCATTTTTTTCTTGCATTTTCCTTTTTCCAACTACAAGCCTATCGTTTTAATTAATATTAAAATAGGACATATTTCGAGGGCGCAAAAGTACAAAAACAAATGCACTTTAGAAAACTTATTATTAGAAAGTATAGTTATTCCTGCTCTCAGTAGCTGGAAAGCAAAAATCACGCCTAACAGTAAGAAGGCCAATACAATATATACAACACCGTATTTTAAGGGAGAAAGTGCAAAAGCAACCACCAGGGGGATAAACAATAAGGAGGCATTAAAATAACTTAAATATAGTATCGAAATATATTCTCCGATTGGCTTTTGAACATTAAATACATATCCTAAAAACCTAAGAATGATTAGCTTTAACGCATAGAAAACAATTATGGTAATCGAAATGCTAAAGAAAAACTTAAAGCCTTGTTGCACCTGGTACATATCATAGTACTGCGCAACCAGGAAGAAAAACATGCCTAAAATAAATCCAAATTGTATAAACAACAGCAGAAAAGGCCAGGAACTAAACAAGTTATCCTCTTTATTTATATTATTTAAGATGCGGTTGCTAAAGAAAGATTGAACAATGGCTGACAACTGTTTCGAAAAAGCATTTTTAAGAATCGCAAAAACAACCAGCATGATAAAGATGAAACCGAGTAAACCCGCATTTCCTTTTGGGATGGATTGACCGACCTGATAAGGGTTAACTTTCTTTTTTAAATGCTGATACTTCTTTTGCCAAGCAAGCAAATCAAGCGTAGGAAAAAGGTATTCTTTTTGAACACTATCCAGTAAAGCATGCTTATTTATAGCACTATCGGGCAAAACCCAGGTATGAGTAATGATAGAATCTGTCACAAATTTTTGCCGTGCAAGGTAAGCCGGGTCTGGCTTGTAACGTCTGTACCGGTATTGTTTTACAACTGCAGTATCTGCTTTAACCGGAATTTGTTGACCATCAGCAAAATCAGCCTGCAATAGAAGTATAAACAAAATGAACAGGTACCTAAGCATTCTTTGATCAAAATTTAAGAATGCAAAGGTACTTGAATAATCATGGTTTACCTAAAAAATGGGCATTTAGGTTTTCGATTCTTTTATTAAAGGACTGGCACAAAAAGGGCCTGCCTTTTGGCAAGCCCTTTGAAGGAATACTGATCTCCGTAAATCGGGACAATATGACCTCTATTTTTTAAATCAGAAATTCAAACAGTGTCCAATATACGCTCTGGTTTATTTTAGCAATTGTTGTATCCTCGCCTCTACTTTTTCTTTGGTAAGCTGCATATTTTCAACCGATCATTTATTTTTTGGTATTCAGATCTGTAATAAACTCAGCCGTAACCTGTAAGCTCTCATCCTTAACATAATCTACATTAGATTTAGCTTGTGCATCTATGGCAGTAACCGGTTTTAAGCCTTGTAATTTTCTACGTTCATTTACGCGTTTCAGTTCTTTGCTTTCCTGCTCTGCCTGTATTGCGGCAAATTTCTTCAAATCTAAAACCAATGATTTCTTTGCATTTGCTTCTTTGAGCTTTTCAATATCTTCTTTTAGAAACTTAAACTCCGGATTAGCCAACATGCGCTCTTCATGGTCTTTCTCCAATGTTTTATTAATCTCATTCATTTTCGATACAGGCGAGAAAGAGGCGGCTGCAATCTCATCATAGGGAAGCGTATTTTTCATTGTACTTTCCCCTATATTTAATGTGCTGTATTTAGATGGAAAGCTCACATCGGGTGTTACCCCGCGATTCTGGGTACTACCTCCACTAATGCGATAGAATTTTGCATAGGTCATATTAAACTGACCATAATTCTTGTCCGGCTGTTGGATCACCCGGTTCAGTGGATAAGTATTCTGTGCGGTACCTTTACCATAACTTTGTTCTCCAATAATGACAGCCCTTCCATAGTCTTGCATCGCTGCAGAAAAAATTTCAGAAGCTGAGGCGCTTAAACGGTTAATCAGTATGGTTAATGGACCTCCATATACCAATAGACTATCGGAATCTGAATTAACAGTTATTTTCCCTTGCACATCCCGTAACTGAACCACCGGGCCATTCTTGATAAATAAACCGCTAAGATCAATGGCCTCCTTTAGTGAACCTCCTCCATTATTTCGCAAATCGACCATGATGCCCTCTACTCCACCTTGACTTTTAAAGCCTTCCAGTGCCTTTCTAACATCATTTGATGTAGAGGCATAGTTTTTATCCCCCTTATTGTATGCGGCTGCATCGAAATAAAAATTTGGAATCGTGATGATCCCTATTTTTTGCTCTTTGCTACCCTGTTTTACGGTCTTAACCTCACTTTTTACTTTTTGGTCTTCCAGCACAATCTTATCCCGCACCAATCTGACCTCTTTAGGTTTAGCCGCTAATGTCACACCTGCTGGTAAGATCCGTAGTCGGACCACAGAACCTGCTGCCCCGCGAATTTTCTGTATAGATTCCTGCAGATCCCAACCTATGATCTCTTCAAATTCGCCTTTTTCACCTTCGGCAACAGCCAGGATACGGTCGTTTACTGCAATCTGACCGCTCTTTTCCGATGGGCCACCCTTGATTACGCTCATAACGGTTGGGTATTCATCCTGAACATTCAGCTCTACACCGATCCCAACCAATGATTTGTTCATCGTGATATTAAAATCATCAGCGCCTCTTGGTGATAAGTAAGCGGTATGTGGATCTATAGTTCCGACAAAGGCATTCATAAACTGTTCAAAAGCGCTCTCACTTCTTTGATTTTCGAGTTTTATTTTAAATTTTTCATACCGCTTGGTTAATATATCCCTTGCTTCCTTTTCCGTTTTTTTATTTGCACAAAGCAGGATCAACTCATAACGGAGCCTTTTATTCCAGTATGCTTCTTCCTCACTGGCAGAACCAAACCAAGGCATCTGCTCACGTGTAAAATCAAGAACATCCGTAGAGGATAAATTTTGGGCTGTTTTAAGTGCATCCAAGGTATAATCGACCCTTTCATTCAGCCTTTTGGCATAAACAGTATATATTTCAAAGGCAGGTGAAAGATTGCCCGACAACAAGGCATCATCCATTTGAAAGCGGTATTTTTCAAAACCTTTCACATCTGAGGCTAGGAATAAAGTATGTGCTTTATCCAGTTTCTCCAGGTAATCGTTAAATATCCGTGTCGACAGGGAATCATCTATTTTGGTCTTTTTATAATGATAATTGGCAACCATACTTGCGATGGTCTTGGCAATAACGGCATGTTGGGGCAATGGTTCAAAATCCTCACCGTTGGGTTCCAATGTGATCGCCTGTCCACTTGCGGTGGATAAAGTCCATAAGCCATAAAGCACAAGGGCAATAGAAAATTTATATACTTTATTTAATTTCATTTTGAATGATTGGAGTTTTAATAACTTGAGTTCGATCAATAATATTGCACTTAAACAGCTTAATCGTGCATTTTAATTATTTCCAACGTATTAAGATTGCTTCGTACCTCGCAATGACGGATGATGGTCGTCATTGCGAGAATTTTCAGTCGAAGCAACCTCATAAATCGATTAATTATCGGAACTCTGGTTAATATATTCTTCGCTTATTTCAGCAATTGTTGTATCCTCGCCTCTACTTTTTCTTTGGTATCGGCTCCTATTTCCCTGCTTGCCCCGTCCTTTAAAGAGCCGAAGATTACAAGTGGTATGGCATTGGCTTCAAAAACCTGTCTCAATTCGCCTTCCTTGTCTACATTTACTTTATAGAAAAGAACCTGGTCCTTATACTTCGCGGCAAGTTCTTCCATTACAGGCATCATCCTCATACATGGGCCACACCAGGTTGCCCAAAAGTCAATCACCACAGGTTTATCTCCAATGGTTTTCCATTCTTTATTGTTTTTGTAATCGTAAACGTTTTTAAGAAAGTATTCCCGATCTATAGCGTTTACCTTTCCCGGAACCATCGCAATGGTTTCTTTCTTAAGCTCAGGCGCTGAACTTTCCTCACCCTGGTTAAAGGATTGGAAATAATATTTGCTACGCCCAACATCGAAAGAGATTACCCCTTTGTTTAGGATTGATTTTCCCACAACTGTATATGCAGTGTTGCCTTTGGCAACCTTTACATTGCTAGCGGATACACTTGCCAATTTTACTGTTGCAGTGGTACCGTTAACCAATTTGGCATCAGTTGATGAAAGTATCAATGGCTGGTCTTCATAGAAATCAGCAATCGCTTTTACCGCTTGGCCATTGATGGTTGTTTGAAGAACCAAACCCTCTTTTTGTGATAATTCAGCATCATCTCGGTTCAGCAGCTTCATATAAGCGGGCTTGTAGGGCGTTGAGAGGGAAATGGTTTTAGCTTTACTGTTAATGGTTACTACCGCATTGGCAAATGCGGCAAAGCCAAGCACGCCATCCACCTTTAGCTTCTCAAGCAATGCATTGGGTTTAATGATGCGGGTGCTCATCTCTTTCGCATAAACCGTCTTGCCCACAAAAAAACCAATAGCTGTTGCATTGCCGACTACTTCAAATCCTTTTCTCGGGTAGTTATTCCCCTTTCCGTCCGATTTCATGCCACGTACAGCAGCAGCTTGTTCCGTTACTGCGACCTTTCCCCTCGAATCCAATAAAAAATCGCCCTCTGTTCCACCAACATTGGCCCTAATGATCATGTATCCATCTACATCTTTATAAGGCAATACCTCGTTTGTTGTATTGTTTTGTGCCACAGCGCTAAAACATGCGAAAACGGCTAGCATGCAAAAACTCAACTGCTGTATAATTTTCATTCTTCTCATCATCATATCTGTTAAAAAAATAGAATAGACTTATTTAGTTTTACTTTGTTTATCAGCCGCAACAACAGCTTTATAGGCATTCAATATACCACCTGTACTGCACAATTGCTTAAACAGGTACATATCTGTTTTTGTGCCAACCTGCTTTTCTACTTCAACATCCTTACGGTCGGTCACATTGCTTAATATCAATTTTCTGATTTGGGCACCTGTAAACTGAGGATAATAGGCTTTGATCAAAGCTGCCGTACCCGCTACACAAGCCGCAGATAAGCCCGAGCCTCCTGCCTGACGATAGGTCGTACCCATATAAGTAGTGCTGATACTAACCCCTGGAGCAAACAAGTTAAGCTCTTTAGCCCCAAAATTGGCAGATTTTAAGGGCATGCCCAAGCTATCGGAAGCGGCTACCTGGATAAAATTATTTAGTTCCTTACCATTGATGAATTGGTTCGGGTAAAAGCTTTGTTTAGAAAGGTCACGGGAAAGATCCCATACAGGAGATACCACCAAGACTCCTTTTTGTTCCGCATATAACAAGGCATCATTTACCCATTTGGCTTCATAAGCTGGAAAGATTGTATTTGAAGAGCCCAATAGGATCACATCTGCCTTATGGTCTACCGCATAACGGATGGCCAGGGCAATATCCTTGTAATAAGGTTCGCCCTCTTTTGGATAGGCACGTAAAGACATCAGTTGAGCCTGTGGCATAATGCCCTTGATCCCAATGTTGTTGTCCCGGTCTGCTGCTATGATCCCTGAGAACATGGTTCCATAAAATGAACCGTTGCTATATAGATTGTTGTTGCCATAGTTTTTCTGGCTGATGTTCGTATAGTCATCACCTGTAATTTTCCTGGCATCAACGTTGTTAGCCAAGAACCTTTCATAGTCTTCTTTAGACTTGGTAGACTTCAATGTAAGATCCCTCGCTGCTATATAAGTTATAGAATCCCGTTTAGCTTTTGCGGCATAACCATTGTTAGCTGCCATAGTTATAAGGAAAAAATACCTAGCCATAAACTTTAAGGAATCTGTTTTACTGCCCTGGTGGTCAAGATAGTTAGTTGCTTTGATAAACTCACGCTGACCAACTTTAGAAAAGTCTGGATATATTTTCTTTACATCAGCTTCAAAATCATTGGTCAGATAATACTTGGTGAATTTTGAAAAATTGTAGGAAATAGCAGCACCGGCAATTTGGGATTCTTTTTGAAGTGCATAACGAAAGTATTTATACTCCGCAATATTTGCCGGAGCTGGAACTTTAACCGGCTTCTGTTGTACATCGTCGAATTTCAGATAATCTGTACCATTGAAGAATACCCCTTCATAAAGCCCTCTTAAGCGAAAATACTCCCTGTCGCCTTCCTTATTGGCCTTTTCGATCATTTCGCCCTTGGCATTGCCCAAGAAGTTCCAGCCATGGATATCATCTATCCAGCCATCCTTATCGTTATCGATGCCATCATCGGCCTTTTCGTTGGGATTGGTCCATTGTGAGTTTTTCAAGTCTTCATGCTCTGCATCCATACCAAAGCCTATAACCGCCACAATGGGCTTCTTTTTTACGGGTTTCCCTTTCAAGAATTCATAAGCTTTGTTCACTTCAGCTCCATAAACACCATCCTTATCTTGGGAAAGGTTGTACCAATCATTTATTTTTTCTTTTGATTTCTTTTGTACCAATTGGGCCTGTCCTGCCATAACAATAATCTGTAACAACAGTACAAGCAATAGGGTTTGTTTTTTCATTTTTTTTAGTTTTTGTATATTGATTTTTTCGATGGCCCAATTATTTAATTATATATGTTTAAGGGTCATCTGGGTTTTTATGTTAATGTTTATTGATGGTGATGTCCTTGGTTCCTTGTTTTGTTTTTACTGTTAATACCACCTGGTCATTTTCCTTTAGAACCTGAAGCCCGGAGATAATGCTTTCACAAACAGTCATTGGTTTGATCTCTTTTCCATTGATGTGCGTAACTACATCGCCCACTTCCGCTTGTCCCTTTAGCTTATCCCAAACTGTTGCAACAACCATTTGATTGCCATCTATGCGCATTTCCAGGTCCCAGCTCTTTTTCGAATCTACTTCTATTTGTCCGGGTTTAAGGGGGGCAAAGCGGAAAAGCTTATTTACATAATCGATGGTTACCTTTCCATATTGCAGGGATTTGTAACCAAATAAGGTTTTGGGTGGGTTCCCTACGCTTGCCCTGAAATTGCTGAAACTGGCCCGGCCTACGCTCATTTCCGGAACTTCTACCAGAATGCGCTTGCCCATATCTCCCCTGCCTGCAGCTCCTATTGAACCGCCGCCTTCTCCTTCCCGGATCACATGGAGTGCTTCCTGTTGTTCCAGGCGTAGATATTCATCACGCCTAAGGGTCAAAAAGCCATCCGAACCGGTATCGAAGAGTACCTTTGCCTCATCGTATTTCCCCATGTTCAGGGAGATGACAGGCATTCCGCCGGCATCATCCGTAAAGGGAATGGCCCCTCTGTCGCTCGATAAACCCGGCATGCCTCCTGTCCTGATCCTAATCTCTTTGGCCTGGTCATCAATTTCAACCGTATTATTCTGGAAAAGGTCGCTCCCGATAAAACCCTCCACGCCCAAACAGGCAAACAATTCGTAATCAAAAACGTAAAAGGGAACATTCTTGAATGTGGCTTTACCCTCAGACATTTCCACCTGATCAAGGTTAACGATATCCGTTTGCATCTTATTGCTGTTGGCATCCGTAAGCGCTGTTGATTGTCTTACAGAAAGCCCAAGGCTTTCTTTCAAACGCTTACTAATGGAATTTCTACCGCCTGTATCAAAGATCATGGAAACCGATTTCCCATTCAGATTTACCTGCACAATCATCTTATTGGCAATTACCTTATAGGGCAATACAACAACATCCTGCGCATGAACTGTACCGGTAATAACCCAGCAACCAAGAATCATTAAAGCTCTGTATATCAATTTCATTTTAGTTTCTATCAACAGTGATATTTTTTGTTCCCTGTTTTGTTTTTATGGTTAATACCACCTGATCTTTTTCTTTCAGGGCTGGTATGCCAATGGTAAGTTTCTCACAAAAGCTGATGGCTCCGATCTCTTTCCCATCAATATGGGTAACCACATCGCCCACTTCTGCTTCTCCCTCCAATTGTTCCCAAACTGTACCAACAATTAATTGATTACCTTCTTCACGCAGTTCCAGGTCCCAGTTTTTTTTCATGTCTGCTGCCAGTTCTATTTTCCCGGGCTTAAAAGGTTCAAAACGAAATAGTTTATTTACATAATCTATAGTTACCTTTCCGTAACGTAATATCTTATATCCCAGTAAACTTTCGGGTGAATTTCCTGCACTTACCCTTAATTTCGTAAAACTGCTTCCTCCTACGATCAGCTCAGGCACTTCCAGTAAAATCCTGGTGCCTATTTTTGTAGATCTGCCTATAACGCCGCCGCCGCCGCCGCCTTTTCCTTGTCTAACCATATAAAGTGCACCCTGCTGTTCCAATCCCGGATAATCCTTTCCTATAATCGATAAAAGTTCGACCGCGCCACTATCAAAAAGCACCCTTGCCTCATCAAATTTTCCAACTTTTACAGGGAAAATAGGTGCTCCATTGGCATTCGCAACAAAAGGAATGGCATTTTTATCGATCTTTAAGGCATCCGTTCCACCTGCGGTGATCCTGATCTCCTTACGCTGGTCATCAATTTCAATGGTATTGTTCTGCCAAAGGTCGCTTGCGATAAGTCCCCCTACACCCAGACAGGTAAATAAATCATTATCTACAACAATAAAGGGAACGTCTTTATAGCTAGCTTTAGCATCCGGTGTTTCCACCTGGTTTAATTTTACTATATCTATATGCTTTTTACTGCTGTTGCCATCTATAATCTCTTTTGAATCGATCACAGCAGCTTTGAACTCCTCTTTTAAAGCAGGGGTTATGGCATTCTTTCCCCCAGTGTCAAAGATCATGGGAACCAGCTTTCCATTCAGCCTGATCTCTATAATCATTTTATCGGATACGACCTTATAGGGCAGTACAGAAACCTCCTGGGCATAACCAGCTACTGTAAGAAAAGAGAAGAGCAGCAACGTAAAGAATTTATAAATTATTTTCATAGGGTACATTATTGTTTTTCATTAGTTATCAATCAAGTTTCAAAGCAATTTTTATATAGACTTACATTCCGTTATATGGTTTAGATGGTAAAAACAATTTGAAACCATTTTATTAACCACATTTAAGATACATAAGAACATTTAAGCGGTATAGCCCTCATTTTTCCCTTACTATTTTAGTCAATACTTTTTTCAATCTTATTTTGTCATTCTGAATGCAATGAAGAATCTCTTTTGGGTTTTTGATTTAAAGATCCTTCGTTCCTCAGGATGACAACACATAGCTTCCTTTGTTATTTTAGTCAATTCTTTTTCAAGCTTATTTTGTCATTCTGAATGCAATGAAGAATCTCTTTTGGGTATTCGATTTAAAGATCATTCGCACCTCGGGATGACAATAACTAACTTCCTTTTGTGATTTCGGTCAATTGCTTTTTAAGCTCTTCCCCATTCTTGATATCTCTTTTCAGTATCGTGCCATCTTTACCTATAATGACACAAAAAGGGATTTGTTTAAAACCATATTTGGTCCTGAGATTGGATTTGAAAAAACCAGCTTTTTCATTCGAATCGTCTGAAAACCCAGTCTTATCCCAGAGTTTTACCCATGGTATATTCATCTCTCTTAATCCCTGCTGATATTTTGCCTGATCATTGTCCATCGAAATACTGATGAACTGGACCTGTGGCTCAAACTCCTTATAAAACTCCTTGAAATGCTGCATCTCTCTTCTGCATGGGCCACACCAGGAAGCCCAGAAATCGAGCACCACAATTTTCCCCCTGAAATCTTTTAGCGATACCATTTTATTGCTTTCATTGGGTAGTTCAAAATCTGGCGCTGTAATTCCTGCTGTAAATTGTTTTAAACTATCAACCGCTTTGACCAACCATTTTGCCGATTCAGTTTGGCGTTCATTGTCAGGAATCTTTTGTAGAAAACTGTTGTTAAAATCGTACTTGTCCGAATGGAAAAGATAGGCAAGTGCAGCCAGGTCTTTAGTTTTTAAAACTGTAAAAGCATTTGGGTTCAGATTAAAGTCAAATGCAGTTTTAGGCCCAAATTCCATCAGCTTAAAATGCTCATCCAGCCCGTCAAATTCCAGACTGCTGTTCTGGCTGTTCATGTCATCGTAATATCCGTTGATAGTAATGGTATTATTGGTAAAGAAAGTATGCTGTTTGGTTTTACCAATAGAAAGTACATAGAGGTCTGGAGTAATCGAAACCGGCCCCATTTCAAATGTCCCCTTATTTTTATCGAGATCTGTCTTAAAAATGGTTTGTCCGGATATGGACTTTACAGCAACTGTTATAGGGGTAACCGTTTTAATGTTACCCTTTAAAATAAGGCCAGTTTGTGCCTGAGCGGCACAAACTGTTAACCATACAATAACTAAAGAAAGAAGTATTTTTCTCATTGTCTTTTTAATCCTTACCCCCCGTTTCCAATTACCTGAAGGTCAATGCCATACTGTGTCTTATAATGTGCTATCATTGCATCATACTTCCTTCTGACTATTCCTGTTGGATCTTTTACTGAACTTAATATACCCTTATGAGTCACATCTGTGGCCGTGGTAGCGGGATCTGTCAAAAAAGTATAAGGGTTGGAAACAATGGCCTGTATATAGGACCGCCAATCATCTCCTGCATTGGTTATTCCAGAAGTAGTTCCCAAAAATCCTCTTTTATAACGGTCTGCCTGAGTAGCGACAGGTGTGGTCGGGAATGCCGTTACATAATCAGACAGGGAAATAAAAGTAGTTGATTGCTTTATCTTGAACTGCAGATCCATCATTTTTAAGAAGCTGAAATTGATATCTGACCTGTAGGCCACTTTATTAAGTGTCAAAACCGTACTATTACCTCCATTTGCCGCAAAACTTTCAAAGCCCCCCAAAAAACCATTGGCAAAGGGCAAAAGATAGCCATTAACCTGTTGTCCGTTGTTGTTATATATTAAGGAACTGCATAAAAAGAATTTTACTGGCAGGTACTTCCGAAGTGTAGAATCACCATAATACTTAAAAAAAGTACTTTCAAGCAAATCCAGTTGTTGATTAATGTAATTGGTATCCGCCGGCACTGCTACATATTTGGTGTCATATCCTGATATCTGATAGGTATAATCCTGCTTGGTAAATTTATACAATACATAAGTTCCCCATTTGTTATAATAACTCATAATCCGCTGATCGTAATTATGGTTCCCCTGTGGTAGTTTAAAACCTGGTTCAGGTTCGGTAGTAGGTGTTAAAGGCGCTTCGTTCTTTTTACAAGCACTGGCTAATAATAACAGTACCCCCAAGGATAATAATACCCCGCTTTTTATTTTTTTATTAAAATCTTTCATTTTCTTCGTGTTAAAAATTTATGGATTTTGTGTCAGTGAGCCATTACGATCCAGTGTAGCCTTAGGAATTGGCCAGGTATAACGGGCATCTCCCTCTGCAAGTGTAAAAGATTCAACTGTAGCTGTTTCCTTATACTGGTGGGTAATGGAAGGCATCCCGTAGCGGCGCAGATCAAACCAGCGGTGCCCGTCAAAAGGGAATTCCCTTCTGCGTTCGTCCTTGTAAAAATTCAACAAGGCAGTTGGGTCAGTTATGTCAATCTGTACATAAGCCTGACGTGGATCATACCTCGAAATTCTTATCGTATTGATATCTTTTAAGGCTGCCACTCTCAGGGCACCATCACCTGTACTGATGAATTTCCTGATATTGGCTTCAGCACGGTTCATGTAAAGTTCTGCCACACGAAAACCTGCACCGCCCCCACCAGCTGCCAGATTCGTTCTGTACCCCATACCCCCAAAATAATACTTGGGTACTAAATTGGGGTTACCATTAGGGAGAACACCAACAGTAGACGTGAAGACACTAAAATATAATCTTGCCCTTAAATCACCAATGTAGGTAGCATCCGCCGTTGAGGCTTTGGTATCGTACAAACCCGTCAGTTCTGGCGAAACCCCATAAACAGGGGACCTTGTAGTGCTAGTATAGTTCGGAATCATTGCACTTTTAAAAAAATCACCCTCACCACCATTAAGTGTTAACGGAATATAGGTCCAAATCACCTCTGTGCTTATTGCCGGATCATAAATCCGACGTTCAGTTACCGCATTATTATAGGAGGTAATGGCGTTTATATTAGGAAAACTAGGAGCAGGAAGAGAACCAAAAGAATATAATTGTGTAAGCTCCGATTTCCTGGCCAGGCCTTTATTTGCATACTCAATCACCTGGTCCCATTTTTCCTGATACAGATACATTCTGGACAATAGGGTATATACGGCCGTTTCATTCATTTTATACGGCCCATTGTCTTTAGGATACTTTTTAAACAGCTCCACGGCCTCCAATAAATCAGTCTCTATCTGCTGGTACACTTCGGCCACCGAATTTCTCTTATAAAAATCATCCTTGATGTCCATGGTTAATTTTAAGGGTACACCCGGACTGGTAGCAGGATCTGCACCTGGCGCATTATAGGGTTTTCCGAACATGTTCACCAGGTTAAAATAATAATACGCCCTTAAAGCTAGCGCTTGTGCTTTAAGGCTTCCTTTTTCTGCTTCAGATCCGGTTACCTTATCTAAATAACCCAGCCCCACATTACAACCAACAATATTTTTATAAAGAACCTGCCATGAATTAAGATGCTCCGTCTTTGACATTCCACCAGGCAATAGCAAGTCTTCAAACATAGTTTTAGACCAGCTAAAAGGCGCCTTCCCGGCTCTGGCTACAGCCTCGTAAGTTAGCTGAGCCTGACCACCATTACAGACAACATCATCCGTAATGATATTCAATAATGGGGATATACTAATCCCGTAAGGATAAGCTTCTCCGGCCATTATGGCGGTCAGATCCTGAATATTACCCGGTTTAATTTTATCCTGACTTGTTTCTTCCAGGAATTTTTTACATCCGGCATTGGAAACCAAAATTCCAACGGTAAGGATGTATATATAAAATGAACGTTTCATGCTTTTATTTTTTAAAAGGTTGCAGATAAAGTAAATACATGGGTACGTGCCAAAGGTTGTCCACCAGATGCCACCTCAGGATCAACCCCTTTAAAATCCTTACTTACAAAAGTGTGCACATTGCTTAAAGTATAACCCACATTCAGGTTCTTGCTAAACACACGTTTAGCAAATTTCTCAGGGAGCGTATACGATAAATTAACATTATTGATGCGTAGATATGAAGCATTTACCACTCGTGCTGTACTAAAATTATAAAGAGTATAGGGAGAATCGACATTCGACTGCCCCACTCCAAAAGTTTCCGAAGCCCCTGATGGAATAGATATAAAGGGAACTAAATAATAAGGCAATGAAGGGATATTGGTAAAAGCTTCATCGCCCGGCTTACGCCACCTGTTCACCAGGTCCTTCGATAAATTATTGAATTCATTCGGCGTATCATTAATCATATTAGATGGATAAAAAGGTGCCAGTATTTTCTTCCCGCCAAAGGAAGCATACCAATTGGTAGAGAAAGTAAATTCCTTATACCTGACCGTAGTACCCAATCCTCCGGTAAAATCAGCATTTAGTTTTCCTGCATACTTCATAAAACTCGTAGCATCTGTTTTCACACTAGGATCCTCGGATGCTGTAGGAATATTAAATTCCGGAAGTCCGGTAGTCGGGTTAACTCCCTTGTAATCAAAAACCCAGAAACTTGAAATGGGATATCCCTCTTTATAATAAGTACCTGATTTGGCAGTGGCCCAGGTAGGGTTAGGAGGCAACTGATTGGTTACATTGCTGTATTCTTTAGCACTGTTTAGCGTAACTGACCAGGTAAGATCTTTTGTTTTTACAGGGATAAAACTTAACTGGGCCTCAAAACCATAATTACGTAACGTTCCACCATTCATTGGCATTTGCAAAACTCCATCTTCGAAAGGTGTATCTCTTAAAACAATCAGATCGGAACTGCTTTTATTATAATATTCCAGACTACCACTTATCCGGTTATTAAAAAAACCTAAATCAAGTCCAAGATTTGTTGTCAGTGTTTTTTCCCATCTTAAATTGGCATAAGGCAATGTACTGATGTTCAAAATCTTTTCACCTGTTAACGGGCTGATAGCTGAATTTCCGGACGGTATCCTGGCGATCAGGTCCGGGCCATAATTTTCAGCCACATTTCCCTGGTAACCATAACTCGCCCTGATACTAAAATCATTAAACCATTCTGTTCTATCGAACCAATGCTCTCTGGCTACATTCCATTTAGCACCCAGTGCCCAAATCGGCTTAAAACGGGCACGGGTATCCTGGCCAAATTTGTTGGATGCATCTCCCCTTATACTTGTACTGAATACGTACCTGTCATCATAACTGTAAGCACCGGTAACATAATAAGATACATAATTAGCGGTCGCATCTGAATTGAAAAACAGATACTTATTGGTATAGAGTGGATTCGCAATAGGGGTGGTATTACCAACAGCACTGTTTATCATAGCTGGAGGATTGAGGATGATTTTTCCCATGTCGGGTAAATAACCATATATGGTACTGCCCGATCCTTTATTCTGGTTGCTTCTTAATTCCATCCCAAGCATGGCAGAGATCACGTGTTTTTTATTGATCACGGTCCCGTAATTCAACGAGTTTCTCCAGGTATAGTTCATATTACGGTCATCCTGCAGACTTTGTTGCCCGCCTACTGGCAATTTTGAAGACTTATATTGCTCTGTTACAGGCGCATACTGCCCATATTCATACCCTCTTTCTACTGCCATATCATACGTAAGCTGCGACTGATAGCCTTCGGCATGGGTATCGGTATAGCCAATTCCGAAATCCGATTGAAGACGGAAGCCAGATGGGAGTTCGTATTTAACACCAATGGCTGCGTTAAGGTTAGTTTTAACATTCTCGTTGCCTGAATTGGCCAGTTCATTGAATACGTTAAAATTATAATAGGTATCGCCCTGCTTATAGTAAGACAAACTACCATCCGGATTATAGGCTGGTATTACCCTACTGGTTGTTGATGCGTATTTGTAGGGGTTTACATTCAGGAAACCCATAGTTTTGGAATGATTTCCTGATAAACGTGCAGAGACAGTAAGTTTAGAGGTTATGTTACTGGTAAAATTAATATTACCTGAATAGCTATCCATATTATTACCTTTTGCCTGTCCTTTCTGATTGTTATATCCAAATGACCCATAATAGGTGCTAGAGTTACCTCCTCCACTAACATTCAGGTTATGATTTTGGTTTAAGGGTTGAACAAAGAGTAAATCGAACCAATCGGTATTGTTCACTTCCAATTGCTTTACCCCTGTATTAAATACATCGTAGGATAATTTGCCCACCAGATACTGGTTCAAAAGATCCTGATAACCAATTGTATTTAAACCATTACGGGATAGTAAACCCCTTGTATAGATTTCCCTGGATACATCTACCCTTTCTTTAGAATTCATCAGGTTCAGTTTATCATAGCTTGGTTTTTGCTGGGTAGAAAAACTGGTACTATAACTAACAGATGGCGGACGTCCTAGTTTTCCTCTCTTGGTATTGATTACAATAACCCCATTGGCAGCTTTTACACCATAAATAGCCGTTGAAGCCGCATCTTTTAATATCGTAATGTCCTCAATATCGTAAGGATTTAACCAGGAAATCGCACTGCCGACATAATTCTTTAAGGCCTGTGCGTTAGAAGGATCTTTACCAAATGCATTCAGTTCTGCTCCCTTAAAGGGCAATGGGTCTTCCTGTATAATACCATCAACCACCCAAACCGGCTCCTGGCTACCCAATAATGTAGAGGTACCCCTAACCTTTACGTTCTGTCTTGTACCCAGCTCACCTGAATTACTTACAACCTGCATACCCGCAACTTTACCCTGTAACATTTGCTCCAGCGTATTGGTCCCGGTATTTACCAGTTCGTTTGCTTTTACAGTAGCAGTAGATCCTGTGCTCATTTTCTTCTTAATATCCTGGTAACCAGTTGAAACGACAGTTACTTCCCCAAGGCTTCCGGTAGAGACTTTTAAAGTTATGGTGCCCAGATCTTTCGAAGCAGGTATTTCCCTGGTTGTGTAACCCAGAAATGAAATCAAAAGGGTCTCATTTTCAGCCACATTCCGGAGTATAAAATCTCCATTGGCATCGGTAGTACTAACTTTCATAGTAACGGCCCTTTTTCCATTTGCATCCAGTTTTACAGCTGTTTTTGTTTGTACAGTAGCACCGGGCAATGGTTTTCCATCTTCATCTACAACTCGTCCCTTTACATCAATATTCGCCCTAAGGGTGTTTTGAAAAAAATCGCTAACCTTTTCAGTATAAGATTTTGGTTTCTCTTTTATGATGATTACTTTTTCTTCAATGGTGTAACTGAAAGGCTGATCTTTTAAGCATTTTCCAAGCACTTCTTCCAATGGACTGTCTTTAAAATTAACATCCAGTGGAGCCATTTTCTTTATAGCATCAGCAGGCCACACAATACCATAACCGGTTTGTTGCTTTATAGCCTTAAAAACCTGGCTAATGGCAATATTTTTTTGCGAAAGCGTTACCTTTTGCGCAAAGCCCGCGGCACTTACTTGTGTTAAGAAGGCCATAAATAGTACAGCTATAACTTTAATTCTCATCATTACGCGTTTTTTTACCAATGCATCAAACATCGGTAAATTCTTCAACCTAAGTAACTGTGTATCAAGCACAGTCCAAAAAGGCCAAAATAAAATCTTGGTATAAATTTTATACATTTGGTATCTGTTTAATTCCTTAAAAAGTTGTTTGAATATTTTTGGTTTAATCAGAGTTTAAAGGGCTTCGAGTGCATTCGAAGTCCTTCTTTTTATACTGATCATCATAATGGGACTTATATATCCGAAATAAATTTTTTCATGTCTTGTTTGGTTTGTTTTATTAGTTTGGTTAATTATTAATTCGTATTGTTATTGATTACTTCACAACAACTTTGTTGTTCGTAACCGTAAATTTTGCAAGCCCGGTCAACTCCAGCATTTTCAGCACTTTTGAAATGTTGCTAAACCTGGATATGTAGCCTCCAAAAGCAACATCTTTTTTGCTTTGATCCTGGAATTCAACATCTACATTATACCACCTGCTTACTTTTTTCATGATACTTTCCAGGCGTTCATTCTCAAAATAAAAATCTCCATTCTTCCATGAAATGGCTTCATCTGCATCAGCAGCAATAATTCGGATCAAATTATTGGAAGCTTGTATAACTGACTGTTGTCCGGGTTTCAACAGTCCTGAAACTTTAGATTTAAGATTCAAGACTTTCACACTTCCTTCCAACAGGGTTGTTTTTATCTGTGGCTCATCGTTGTAGCTGCTGATATTGAAATGGGTTCCCAAAACTTCTACTTCCTGACCCCTTCCGTCCCCTAAAGGGGAAACTGTTTTAACGATAAAGGGCACTCGTTGCTCTTTTAACTTTCCACTTTTAACTTTTAACGTACTCACCTCAAAATAAGCTTCACCACTCAGTTCCACTTTACGGTCTTCCTGTCCATTTAGAGTTGTGGGATAGGTTATGCTGGAAGCCGCATTTAGCCACACTTTTGTACCATCTGGCAATCGTAGCTGGTATTGTTCGCCTCGATTAGTGGATAACGTATTGATTTTTGGTTTTCCCGATTTGTCGTTAAGAGACTCAGGTTGTATATCGTAAATGATCTGCCCATCTGCTGTTTTGCTGATCTTAACGCCTGCTTCTTCTGCAAGATTACCATTAACCTCAGATGATAGGGCAATTTTCCGTCCATCAGATAAGGTTAACGTTGCTGAATTTTTGCCTGGTGGAATATCAGTCACAACAGCCTGCGATCTTAATGTATTTCTCTCATAGAAAAATAAACCAAGCCCGATACAAAGAATGATCGAAGCTGCAGCTGCTATCCATTGCCATTGTTTGTTTCGCCTCGTTTTCTGCTGACTAGCTGAAAGACGATCCCAAACCTTTATTTCTGCCATTTCAAGCACAGATTGATCAGGGCTTTCACCCTCATCCAAAGTATCCAGATACCAGCTCTCCAGCATCGCCCGCTCCTGCTCACTGGCTTTGCCAGATAGGTATTTTTCTAATAAAATTTCTTCTTTCGATTTTTCCATTGCATAAAGGGGAACAGCATCCTTATAGCTAAGTCTACTAAAGTGCATCAATAGGGTACTCGAAAATAAAAAAAATTTAAATCGCTTTAAGATTTGATCAGACCGAGCATATAAAGAATGTAAACAACAATTCCGAGTTTTGAACGCAAAATTCTTAGGGATTTTTTCACTTGAGTACGAACAGTGTGTTCAGAGGTACCCAACTCTTCAGCAATATCTTTATGGCTCATCCCCTTATTCCGACTCATTTCAAAAACCTTTTTCATTTGAGGGGGAAGCGCATTAATTTCTTTTTCTATCATAACACTCAGCTCCCGCTCTCTAATCATAATATCGGTAAGAAATTCTCCTCTGGTAATAAAATCCTTTAAAGAATCCAGATAACGCATTTTACGGTCTGATTTTAAGCCGAGGGTAAATACACGATTGCGCACCGCAGCATATAAATAGGATGAAAACTTAGTGGTTATATCTATCTGTTCTCTTTTTAGCCACACAAACTCAAATAAATCATGCACCACGTCCGTAGCCTCTTCTTCATCTTTTAATCGTTTAAATGCGTGAATGTACAGAAGTCTGAAGTATCGTTGATATATTTCAGTAAAAGCGCGTTTATCCCCTTCCTTTAAAAGGCTAGTCAGATCATAATCGGATAAAGCACTATATGCATTCATTATCTCTTCTACAATGTAGTTTTCTTATGTATTCATACGTACAACTAGAACTACAATTAGAAATTGGTTAGTATAAAATTACAAAATATTCGCCTCAATATTAATAATTATTTTGGGGAATCTTCAATGCATAGACCTTATGCAGCATAAAAAATGTAGGTTTTTGGAAGAAATTTATTTTGATTGACCTAAATATAAGAATAGGCTAAAAGGCTTATTTTTTTTCTCAGAAAATACAATGCTTTACACTGTACTTTAAGCAAATAGAATATATTTTTTAATATCATGTAACTTTTTGCGCATCCCATTAGTCGATAAAAACAAGTAACCCTATTGTTAAAAAATATAATATCATGATGAAAACAACAATTTTTAGTATGCTCTTGATTGCACTATGTACCATTTGTAAGGCTCAGGGCTATGTGATCCGGTTAGATCTTAAAAATACTAACGACAATAAAGTTTTGCTGGCTTACGCTAAAGACAACCGTTATGTTCTGGATACAGGTATTGTTGTTTCCGGGAACACTCTTGTATTTAAGGGGCAAATTGAACAACCAACAATAGCCAGCCTATTTGTTCAGAATCCCAAACAGGAAGTTGAAACTGCTGAAGGTTTTATTCCGGCACCTGATCTGCTGTTTTTTTTAACCAATAACCAGATCAATATCAAAGGCGATGCTAATAAAATCCATCTTGCCTCTGTTCGGGGAGGAAAGCCAAATAAAGAGTGGAATAGTATTAAACCTCAAATTGCTACCTTAACAGACGAAAATTGGGAAGCACTTAAAAATGCTTATGCTTTAGCTACAAAAAAGGATTCTACAGGTTTCAAAAAACTTGATGCACTAAAAGAAACCAATGCTTTGAAATCGAGTAAACTGGAGATGGATTTTATTAACAAAAACCCACAATCATTAGTGAGTATGCTTTTGCTCTCGACTAAGGTAAATGAGCTTGGCCTTGGAGAAATGGAAAATGCTTTTGATAAATTGGATAGTTCCATTAAACAAAACATCTGGGCTAAAATGATCTCTGAGAAGATTGATCGATTGAAGGCCACTGCTATTGAGCAAAATGCAAAAGATTTCAGTAAGAAAGATAAGAATGGAACTACAATCAGTTTATCTTCTTTGAAAGGGAAATATGTTTTACTGGATTTTTGGGGCAGTTGGTGTGCACCATGTCGAAAAAACAATCCACATCTGAAAAAGCTATATCAAGCTTATAAAGATCAGGGATTTGAGATTCTGGGTATCCGCACATGAGCAAGGCAACATACTTGATGAAAGCAAAAAAACCTGGTTAAACGCCATTAAGGAAGATGATATTGACTGGATTCAGGTCCTGAATAATGAAGATATTGTACAATCTGATTTGATTAAGCTTTATGGCGTAACCGCTTTCCCTACTAAAATCTTATTGGATCAGAAGGGTAAAATTATAGCGAACTATACCGACAATGATCATGAACTGGATGCTAAACTTGTCGAAATATTTAAATAGACATTCCGAAAGAAAGAGGTTTGATTATTAATGAGCTTTAGGTATTCGTTCTATTTTAAATTTCTTTAAAATTTAACCGGTCGGATTAGCAGGAACCTTGTTTCTGCTAATCCCCTTTTTGATCCTTATTGGATTTTATCTGAGTATCTAAATAGCCGCTAAGCTTGCCTGATTTTAGTTCTTTAGATCTTACGCTTACTATTTATTATTTTTGTTGTTCTGATAACTCTATGAGTAACATAAAAACTTAGAGCTTTATAATTAAACTAAAACATGGCCGGCATCTATATTCATATTCCTTTCTGTAAAAAAGCCTGCCATTATTGTGATTTTCATTTTAGCACATCCTTAAAATATGCGGTTGAAATGGTGGAAAGCATTTGCAAGGAAATTATTCTGAAAAAAGACAGGATTACAGGGCAGGTTGGCAGTATTTATCTTGGTGGGGGAACGCCTTCTATCCTGCCTCAGGCTAGTTTGCAAAAGATTTTTGATGCCATAAATCATACTTTTTCCGTCGATGCAAATGCGGAAATCACTATTGAAACCAATCCGGATGATTTGACTGCACAAAAACTTATCGAACTCAAGCAATTGCCTGTTAATCGGTTTAGTGTGGGCATCCAATCTTTCTATAATGAAGATTTAATCTGGATGAATCGGGCACATAATGCAACAGAGGCCGAAGATTGCATTAAGAGAAGCCAGGATGCTGGTTTTGAAAATCTGACACTGGATTTAATTTATGGTTATCCCCTGCTTACAGATACAAAATGGCTGAGCAATATCCAAAAAGCCATTGATTTAGAAGTTCCGCATGTTTCGGCTTATGCTTTAACGGTTGAACCCAGAACGGCGCTGGCCCATGCGATTAAAAGCAAAAAACAAATTCCTGTAAGCGATCATCAAAGTGCCGCACAATTCGTAATCTTAATGGAAAAGCTGCGGGCTTCAGGATTTGAGCATTACGAAATATCAAATTTCGCCAAACCCGGTTGTTATGCGGTTCACAACACAAATTACTGGAAAGGCATAGACTATATCGGCATCGGGCCATCGGCACATGGTTTTGATGGACAAAACAGGTACATGAACCCCGCAAATAATGCTTTGTATATGGATAAACTCGAAAGCAATAAATTACCTGAAATTGTGGAAGAGTTAAGTTTGAACGACCGTTTTAACGAATATGTAATGACCTCATTAAGAACAATGTGGGGACTGGATTTATTAAAAATCAAAACAGATTTCGGTCAGGATTTTTTAGAAGAAACCACAAATAACCTTCGCCGTTTTGAGGACAAAGATTGGCTTATGACCCATGAAAATAAAATTACATTAAGTCCTAATGGAAAGTTATTTGCAGACCATATCGCATCAGAATTGTTCATCATTAATTAGAGAATGAGTGATTAATTAGAGAATGAGTGAATGATAGGGTTAGAGAATGATTAATACGAATCGCAAGAAACATTCAATCATTCAAAACTCTATCATTCAATAATTAAAACATATGTCTAAAATTGTATGGATTACTGGCGCATCATCTGGAATTGGCGAAGCACTGGTTTATGAATATTTTAAAGCCGGCGATAAGTTGATCATTTCTGGACGCAATCGTGATGAATTATTCAGGGTAAAAGGCAATTGCCAAAACTCTTTTAATGTTCATGTTTTGCCTTTCGATTTAAGTGAAACAGATACCTTAAAAAACAAAGCTGAAGATGCGATCCGCATTTTTGGAAGGATAGATCTATTGATTAATAGTGGAGGGATAAGTCAGCGGGCTTTAGCTTTAGAAACCAGTTTATCTACAGAGCAACACATTATGAATACCAATTTTTGGGGAACCGTAATTTTAAGTAAAGCGGTTTTGCCAGGAATGATTGCAAACGGAGCTGGTCATATTGTTTGCATCAGCAGTTTGGTTGGTAAATTCGGAACGAAATTACGCTCTGCTTATTCGGCATCAAAACATGCTTTGCATGGCTATTTTGATTCATTACGTTCTGAAGTTTATGACAAAAATATAGACATTACGATTATTTGTCCAGGATTTGTAAAAACAAATGTATCCATAAATGCGTTAACTGCTAATGGGCAAAGTCAGGGAACCATGGATGATGCCCAAGCAAATGGAATGAATGCTGAAGAATGTGCATCAGAAATTGTTAAGGCCATAAAAAAGAAGAAAGAAGAAGTTTATATCGGGGGAAAGGAAACTAATGCCGTTCTGTTAAAACGTTTTTTACCCGGCCTTTTCTCAAAGAAAATCAGAGAGGCGAAAGTAGTATAGTTTGGAGTAAGGAGTACAGAGTCATTAGTCTGAAGTCTGAAAATGTTTTCCCTGCTTTTGTTCCGAGGATTTCAAATCCTTATTTTAATATAATGTATACCCATCACTTGTAAAACAAAGTGTTTTTTATCATACTTAATAGCTTTTTTGCTTAAATCACATTACTTTCTGACCTTATTCGATTAATTGTCAGTTTATTTTCAAGATTTTATTTTTGTTCTGTCAGATATGGGTAAGTATTTAATTTTGCTTACCCTTAAAATAAATCAACATGAAATTCAATTTATCTCCAATAGATGTCGTTGAAGACATATCTAAAATAGATTTTGAAAAAAACTACCTGAATCCACGTAAACCCCTGGTCATAAAAAACATGGCAAAGAAATGGCCTGCTTACCAAAAATGGACGATGGAGTATATGAAAGACGTTGTTGGCGATAAGACAGTTCCACTTTATGACAGCTCGAAAGCAGACCCCTCAAAACCCATAAATGCATCGGCTGCTGAAATGAAATTTGGTGATTATATTGATTTAATTAAGGAAACACCTACCGATTTACGAATCTTTTTATTTGATCCCATCAAGTTTGCACCTAAGTTATTGGAAGATTACATTGCTCCAAAAGATTTAATGGGCGGCTTTCTGGATAGCTATCCAAACATGTTTTTCGGTGGAAAGGGTTCAGTTACCTTTTTGCATTATGACATTGATTTGGCCCACATTTTCCATACTCATTTTAATGGCCGCAAGCATGTTATTTTGTTTGATTATAAGTGGAAAGAACGTTTATACCAGGTCCCTTATGCAACCTATGCCCTGGAGGATTATGATGTCGAAAATCCGGATTTCGATAAATTTCCCGCGCTGAAAGGTGTGCAAGGCGTTGAAGCTTTTCTTGAACATGGCGATACTTTATTTATGCCAACAGGTTACTGGCATTGGATGAAATATCTCGATGGCTCTTTCTCTATAAGCTTGCGGGCCTGGGATAAAAGCTGGGCTGTGAAGGCCAAAAGTTTATACAATTTAACCTTACAGCGCAAATTTGACGATTTTATGAAGGCCAATTTCCGCGAAAAGTACATGAGCTGGAAAGAAAATCTAGCCGTAAAAAGAGCTGGAAAAGCACTGGAAAAGAACCTACCACGATAGAAATGAGTGAATTTTGAATGATTGGATGAATGAATATGCCAATTGCAAAAACATTCAATCATTCAAAACTCGATTATTCAATAATTGGATTTACCAAAGTAAAATGAATGAATTAGTAAATGATTGGATGAATGAATAAACATTCAATCATTCAAAACTCTATTATTCAATAATTGGATTTACTAAGGTAAACGAATGAGTGAATTTTGAATGAGTGAATGAGTGAATATGCCAATTGCAAAAACATTCAATCATTCAAAACTCTGTTATTCAATAATTGGATTTACCAAAGTAAAATGAATGAATTAGTAAATGATTGGATGAATGAATAAACATTCAATTATTCAAAACTCTATTATTCTATAATTGGATTTACTATAAGGTAAACGAATGAGTGAATTTTGAATGATTGGATGAATGAATATGCCAATTGCAAAAACATTCAATCATTCAAAACTCTATTATTCTATAATTGGATTGTTAACTGATTTTCGATTAAGTTATTTGCGTCACATTTATTTGCTTGTATATTATTTGTAAAATAAAATTTACACATTTGTTGTTTGGCTACAAATAATTGAAGAGCATGAGTTTCATTTTAAAACCAGTAGATACCGTCGAACATATCACACCAGAGGATTTTAAGAAAAATTACCTAAAAACAAAACGCCCCTTAGTCATCAAAGGCTTAACCAAAGATTGGCCAGCCAGAGAGAAATGGACGACTGAATATTTAAAAGAAATTGGTGGAGATCTGGAAGTCCCTCTTTACGATAACTCAAAAGCCGACCCCTCAAAACCAATTAATGCTGCTACAGCACACATGAAATTTGGCGATTACCTGGATTTGATTAAACGTGAGCCAACAGAATTGAGAATATTTTTCTTCAACCTTTTCAAAAAAGTTCCAAGCCTGATAAATGATGTAAAGATCCCTAAAGATTTAATGGGTGGTTTTATCGAAAGTATGCCTGCCATGTTCTTTGGCGGCTCCAACTCGGTCACTTTTTTACATTACGATATCGATTTACCCCACATTTTCCATACCCACTTCGGTGGCAGAAAACACATCATTCTTTTCGATAACAAATGGAAAGAGCGTTTGTACTGCCTGCCAAATGCAACTTACGCATTAGAAGATTATGATGTTGCCAATCCTAATTTCGAAAAATTTCCGGCCTTAAATGGCGTTGAGGGTTACGAAGTTTTCCTGGAACATGGCGATACCCTATTTATGCCTACCGGAATGTGGCATTGGATGAAATATCTGGATGGCTCTTTCTCTTTAAGTTTACGGGCCTGGGATCAATCCATTACTCGTAAAGTTGCCAGCGTTTGGAGCTTATTTACCCATGGTGCAGTCGACAGCTTAATCAAGATGGCTTTCAAAGAGAAATACGCAAATTGGAGAGAGAAAAAAGCAGTCAAAATTGCCGAAAATGCATTAGCAAAAGGAAAACCTTAAAAATATACTCCTTTCTTTTAGAGACTGTTTAAATTTCGATTAAAATTTTTTACATGTCAGTCTGAGTTTATCGAAGACCTTAACGAAAATGTTTCGACACGCTCAACATGACAATAGTAATAGCAAATTATTTGATATGAAATTTAAACAGTTTCTTATTCTTTTTTAAGAGTTTTAGGAATAAAAATACAGCGGGGCATCGGTTACGATAGCCCCGTTTTTTGTGTGGGCTGCTGTCATTCTGAGTGTAACGAAGAATCCGCAACCGATTAGCACTGCCTAATTTAAACCGCTAATTTTTTGTCAATGGGTTATTTGTGGCAATTTTTCATCGCTAAGAGACTCTTCGTACCTCAAAAATGACAGGAGAAATTGTATAATCTTATTTACATTAGCAAAATCAAAATTTATAATATGAACTCAAACATCCAAGAAACCGAAAAACAAAAAATGTTATCTGGCAAAGCCTATCAGGCAGGCGATTCAGAATTATCACAAGAAAGATTAAAAGCCAGAGAAATCGTTTTTGAGTTTAATAATTTGGCTCCAAAATTCATCAAACAAAGGAAAGAGTTATTAAAAAAACTATTCGGCAAAACGGAAAAGATGTTTTATGTTGAGCCACCTTTCAGATGCGATTATGGCTACAACATCGAAATCGGAGATAACTTTTACGCCAACTTTAACCTCGTGATTTTAGATTGTGCCAAAGTTAGCATTGGCAATAATGTTTTCATTGCACCAAATGTTGCCATATATACCGCCGGGCATCCCATACACCCGCATTTAAGAAACCAGGAATACGAATGGGCACAACCTATAACCATAGGTGATAATGTTTGGATTGGTGGAAATGCTGTTATTAATCCAGGTGTAAAAATTGGCAATAATACGGTTATTGGTTCAGGCAGTGTAGTGACTAAAGATATTCCAGACAATGTTTTCGCTGCAGGAAATCCTTGCAAAGTACTTCGTCAAATAACCGAAGAGGATAAGGATTACTATTACAAGAACTTCGCATTGGCCTAATAACCACCGTATACCAAAAAGTAAATTGTCAACTTTTACCACTATATTTCATCATTAAAAAATCAGGTTAACAACTGTTAATGATAAATCGTCTAAAAATTAGCCCTCCAATTAAAATTGGTTTATATGCAGCAGTAGTTGTTTTTCTGGCTTACACCATGATTTTTGGCTTTAGAAAATCCTTTACTGTTGCAACTTTTGATGGCTTAACTGTTGGGGGATACAGCTATAAAACCATCCTGGTAATCTGTCAAATGCTAGGTTATCTTTTAGCCAAATTCTATGGCATTAAATACATTTCGGAACTAAAAAGAACAGGCAGAGGAAAAATCATCTTAGTGCTCACAGGTATATCATGGATAAGCTGGTTATTTTTCGCACTGGTTCCGGCTCCTTACAACATCGTCTTCCTATTTATAAACGGCTTTCCTTTAGGGATGCTTTGGGGGGTCGTTTTTTCGTATGTTGAAGGTAGAAGAAGCACAGACTTTATTGGGGCTACCTTAGCAGTGAGTTTTATTTTCGCATCTGGCTTTGTTAAATCTGTTGGCGCTTGGTTAAGCTTAACGTTTAACATCTCTGAGTTCTGGATTCCCTTTTACACAGGTTTAGTTTTCTCGGCACCGCTGATATTATTTGTATTTTTAATGGAAAAAATACCTGATCCAGATACAGAAGATATTCGATACCGGGCGGCAAGAATTCCAATGAATCCAACAGATCGAAAGGTATTTATCAAAGACTTTTTGGGTGGTTTAATCGCTTGCGTTATCATCTATTGCTTTGCTACTATTTTCAGAGATATCAGAGATAATTTCAGTCCCGAGATGTGGAAAGAAATGGGCTTTTTTAATCAACCCGCTATATTTTCGAAAACAGAAACCCCAATTACGTTAATAGTTCTGGTTATAATTGGCAGCATGGTTTTGATCAAGAATAATTTCACAGCACTTAAAACTGCCCATTATTTTATTCTAACCGGCTTTATCATAGCAGGAACTTGTACCATGCTGTTCAAAGCAAACTTACTGGAGCCTCTATGGTGGATGACTTTAGTTGGTCTTGGCTTATATATGGTTTACATTCCTTTTAATGCCATATTTTTCGATAGATTAATCTCTACCTTCAAATACACAAGCAATGTTGGTTTCTTAATCTATATTGCCGATTCTTTCGGCTATGTAGGCAGTATAAGTGTATTGATCAGCAAGGAAATTTTCAAAATCCAACTGAATTGGACAACCTTCTTCTCAAACAGTGTAATCCTCTTATCTATTGTTGGCAGTATATTGACTATATTTTGTTTGTATTACTTTACTAAAAAGTATAAAAAGCTGGCATTAAAAACAGATTAGATTATCGAATTAAACTATTCGGACTTCAGAGACTTTATTATTTGTTCTACTATTTCCACATCTTCTTTTGCTTCCTTTACATCTGCACTAAAAACAAAAGAATAGTTTTTGCCCTTTAAGTTGAAAACGGTAATGTTTCCCTTGTTTCGATTCGCAATTATTCGGGTTTCAAAACCAACTCTTAATGCATCAATATTGCCGATTTTAATTTTAGCTACCTTATCCAAAATTCCGAATTCTATTTTCCGCTTATTGTGGCTTGCCCCTAAAGTTCTGATTATGCGTTCTATTGCATTTTCAAGATTATCTTCTTTATTTATCACGGTGATTACCAAATAAGAATCCTTACTGAAGGGCTCTTCATTACTAATGGAAATCAGTCTTGCCCCTTCAACGCCCTCAATAGGCCTATCTTTTTTTACCTCCCAATATTTTGGAAGATTGAAACTCAGTCCGTTCTTTTTGTATAGAATAGGTTCTTCCTTTTTCTTCGAACCATAATCACATGCCCCAAACGACACCATAATTAGAAAACATACAATTATCCGATTGCTTAACTCCATAACATTTTACTACAGTTCAATTTCAGGAAGTATGATCTACAACAACTTTCCATTCTCCTTTAATTTTTTGCAAAAGCAGTGTAAAGTAACCATGTGGCTCGTCTTTTTCTCTTTTCAAATGCCAGCTACCCAAAACAAAAGCGACATCTTTACTAATCAACTTTACATTTTTGATACCAAAGCTTAAGTAGCCCATAGCAGATTTATCCGGATAACCTTTTTTATAATTATCCAGTGTTTTTTGCCAGCCATAAGTTGGTCCGGATTTACCCACAAAAAGTAAGCTATCGCTTTTTAAATAACCCTGCATATAAGTCTCAAGATCACCATTATTCCAATCTGTTCGTTGCTTTTCCAATACATTCAATATGGCTTGTTTATCTTTTGGAGATTGTGCCATTGCATTAAAAACGATGCAGGAAAAAAGAAGAATAAGAAGTGATTTCATCATAATGTTTTTTTAAAATTACTACGGAAATAGATTTGCTCAAATTTCTTCAATTGTAGAAATTCATACTCAACTAAATTAAGTATAAATAACTAAAAGCATAGCAATCGTATAAAAACATCCATACCGAAATACACAAAAATATCAGACTAAAAAGTAAGTGAGGAAAGAAAGATCGTAAAGGGAATGTTTAGAATTAACAAAAAGACAAATACGTTACTTACATTTGCAAAATAACCAAATTACTTTACTGGTTTTACGGATGATTAAGATCGCCATAATAGAAGACGAACCCGCCATAAGGAATGAGATGACCTGGCTAGTGCAGCAGGAGAAGGACACCATCCTTTTAGGTTGGAGCGATAATGTACAGGATGCCATTCGCCTGATAGAAAATGAATGCCCGGATGTGGTATTGATGGATATTCAACTGATTGATGGCTCCGCCTTTGATATTCTCAATACACTAAAAACTGTTCCTGAAAATATTATTTTTATTACCGCTTACAACCAGTTTGCCATTAGGGCTATTAAGTTCGGTGCCTTAGATTATTTGCTCAAACCCATTGTGCAAGATGAGCTGAAAGAAGCTTTAGAACGTTATCGCAATAAAAAGGGAAAAACAACACAATGGACTCAGCAGCTTTCCATTGCCCAACAAACTTTAAATAACGAAACACTGCCCGAAACCATTGCCTTGCATAGCCTCAACAAAATAAATATTGTTTTGATAAGAGATATCGTGTATTGCAAAGGTGATGGACCTTACACTTTCTTTTATTTTTCTGATAACAGCAAATTACTGGTATCTAAACCATTGAAATATTATGAAGAACTATTGCCGGCACCCAATTTTTTGCGCACGCATCAATCATATTTGGTCAATAAAAAACATGTTGATAGAATTTCAAAATCAGAATATTTGATATTGAAGAACAAAGAAGAAATCCCCATATCTTCCCGCAGGAAAAACTATATACTCAATGTTTTATCCTCGCTCTAATGAAACTATTCTGATAGAAAGCATTCCAGACTGCTGCTACCGTCTGACAAGCATCGATTAACTAAATAACGGCTATTCCCATAAATATGATTTATACATTAGCAGGTTTCGCAGAAGATACAAATCGTACAATTAAGTTTAACAGGTAGGATATTGCTAGCCCCCAATCATCAGAGCTCTTATTGGGGTGATGGTTTTTATGGTCGGTTTACTATCCTACTATCACTAAAAACTATCTCAATTTATTTTATTGAGCTGATTTGGGATAACACCGACAAGAAGAGAATTTGTCCTAATTTCTCGGGTGTAATTTACACCTCAACTAATATAAGTAATTTTTTTAAGGAAAACGACACGGATGATATTATCCTGAATTAGTCAACCATTGATGATGTATTTCCCCAAATTTTCACAACAGTAAACCTAATTCTACAATTCATAAATTTTAACATTCCTTATACCCAAAAGATTATAACGATTTTATGTACATAAAATATTTGATTGTTAGAATATTACAATTATACTTTATTTTAAAATTAAGACTACAGACATACCACAAGAAAATGGCATGGTTATTATCTGAAAAAGAATATATCAAAACCAAACATGAAAATACAAACCTTAAGTGAACTAGGCCAGGCGTTCAAAACCAAGCTGCTACTATTATGTATGATTGTTGTGCTCTTTAGTGCTTCCTGTAAAAAAGAGCTTTATGATAACAGCCTTGTTCCACCCTCTAAAAAAGACCCGTTCCTAACCGAATTATATAATAATTTATTAAAAAATGATACCCGCTACCATATATTAGATCAACTGCAACCGGCCGACAAGTTGGGCTGGGAGCGCATGATGGTCAGGTATAAAAGTGGAAAAACTGCTTCATTTAACTATGTATTACCCATAATACGCCAAGGCATGCCTACCGATAGGCTTATCCAATTTTCTTTTTCCGGCGATAAATTAGCTAACATCAGTTTACTTAGCTATAACAATAATTTAAGGCCGCCCATAGCCAGCGATTCCTTAAACAGCAGCTACGTTAAAAACCAACAAGCAGGGAACATTTTAGCCTGCATGTCTAAAAACGGCTTAGTTGTAAGTGATAAGCTGGCAAAAAGTGCGGCATCTGTCTCCTCCCTGGATAAGGGAAAGATAGCTGCGGCAAAAAACCCGATGCAGGCAAAGCCCCAAACCTTAATGTCGCTGCCCAGTACGGTAGCCGCAAAGCCAATGGGTACAAACACTAATGTGATGACCATAAATGATGGATCAGGCTGCTCAACAACAGTAGATTTTGAATTTTTGTATACTTATAGTATGGATTATGGTTCGTATTTACATACCTACTCAAATAACAGCTATTCACAGAGCCAAAATCTCTATCAATTTAACGCCAACGCATCGCGCGATTTTGATAAGTATTTTAATGAGTACCTGCGCATGTATGGATTCGATTATGAAGACAATTCAGGCCCTAACAACAACCAGATCATTTTTTATGGCATAGGTCCACAAATCAGTTCGATGATTTCCAATTATGTTCAATTCGCCTTATCCTATGCTGCAGACCAAACTTCGATGAGCCAACATTTTGATGAGTCAACAATTAACTATTTTATACCCACAATTCACACTTATTGCGGCATGAGTGGTGTTGGCGGCAGTGGCGGTAGCGAACCTCCATATACTGATGAATCTCAAACTGAAGGCACTGTTGATGTTGATGGGGAACGTGACCCTGATTTCCCATCAAACTGTCAATCATGGGCGTACACACCTGCATCAATTGGTACATATCAAACCTGTGGTGTAACCGACCTTCGTTTTGACTGGATTGCAACCCACCAAGGTGCGGATGCAACAATATACATTAATTATGTACAATTAAAATTCGGAAAAACAATCTATTTTGAATTTCCTAGAACTAGAGTTGATGGAGAAGTTATTTCACCTGGCCTAGCAGCTATGTTATCAGCAACTGCAAAAGATGCTGCTGAAGAAATTCTAGAGAGTCAAATAGAAAGTTCTCCACCACCCACATCCGGATTGCAAACAGAACAATTACTCAATAGATTCCTTAATATTTTGAAAACTGAAATTAGTTATTATGGCGGGAGAGTAACTTATCAAAATAATTACCAAACTCCCGCAACCGCTGTTAGACCATATACTAAAACAGTTGGAGGTGGGGGATGTTATTAATTCAAATAATTCAATAATATGTCGTTTCTAAATCAACTTAATAATAATAGGCTCCTTTCTGGTGTCATCGTAAATCGTAACTTTTCAAACATCGGATTTTCTTCATTTGATTATACCCGGCATTGGGATGATCACTATTCCTTTAAGGATATTCAAATCGGGGATTTTATTTTTAAAAATCTTGAAATAAGAATATCACCAAATGGAATCTTTATCACATTTTTAAGTGACGACACCGCTTTCTATGATACCCCAATACTTTTTTTTGAAACAGAGGGGATAACGGTTGAGCAAGAGCCATTTATTGACAAGGAAACAGAAGTTAAAGAATTCAGGAGAAAACTTGGTGCATTTACAATTTGTGGTAAATTAGCAAGAATTTCAGTTCTAAAATCTGAGACTTATGGTTCTATGATAAAAGTATCATTTATTAATTAATGCCTATGAAAATATTTATGTTAACTTTCCTGACCCTGTTTATCGCTTCAATTACACTACAATTGCCGAAACCTTATTATGAATTTGTAATAGCCAGAAGCTATAATGGACATATGGAGTCCTATCGTTTTTTGGTAGGTTCAATTTTATTTAATCTAGGCTTTTGTGTTTTATGTTCGTTTTTATTAACCAAATGTTGGTATTATTTGAAAAGGGCTTAATCATACCAAATGGTTTATATAAGCTTTTGGTATAAAATAAAAGCACAGGTAATCATTTAGGGGCAACACTTCTTCTCATACACTATTCATGAATTAGTTAGTCAATTTCTTAAACTGATATATTTGATATAATTAAACTGGTTCCATGGCCATTGAAAAGCTATCCAGCCTAGACTTATATTTGATTATCCACAATAAATCGTATTTTAGATCATATAAAATGTGAGCTGGGAATAATTTATTTAAATGGTACGATAACACCAACGAGAAGAGAATTCCAATAATCTGACATGAAAAAAACGGTAATAGCCATTGGCGAAATATTATGGGATGTTTTTCCAGAAGGGAAAAAAGCTGGTGGCTCATCAATGAATGTAGCTTTACATCTCCATAAGCAGGGAATAAACAGTCAGTTTATTAGTGCTGTTGGCAGTGATCTTAATGGAAAGGAATTATTAGATTATTTATCGACACAAAAATATCCCAGTGATTTAATCCAGATTAATCATACTTTACCAACAAGTACAGTTATCGTAAAACTTGATGAGCAACAACAAGCTACCTACACCATTGTTAAACCTGTTGCCTGGGATGCCATTGAATGTTCTGAAGCTGCTCTCGCATCTGTTAAAAATGCTGACGCTTTTGTATATTGTAGCTTAACTTGTCGCCAGGAGAAAAGCAGGAACACCATTTTAGCCCTACTGAAACATGCTCAATTAAAAGTTTTTGACATTAATCTGCGTCCACCTTTTTATACCATCGAAACCTTAAAAGCCTTGTTAAATGAGGCTGACATACTGAAAGTAAATGAGCATGAACTCGTTTATCTGAGAGAACATTTAAAGCTAACCGGGAATGATGATGAACAACTTTTAAAACAGTTGGGCATTCAATTTAATATCAAAATAATCTGTCTTACCCTAGGCGATAAGGGTGCCTATGTTTTACATGAAGACAAACTGTACCACCACAAAGGCTATCAGATAAAAGTTGCTGATACTGTTGGGGCCGGAGATTCCTTTTTAGCCACATTTATATCAAGTTATTTGAATGGACACCCAATGGATATCATTCTGGATAGAGCCTGTAAGGTTGGCGCTTTTGTCGCATCACAAAAAGGTGCAAATCCGGATTATGGGAATGAGATTTTTGACTAGATTCTAATAAAAAGATTAACCACGAGGAAACTAAACGCAGCAGGAAACAAAAATTCAAAAATTTTGTATACTTAGTGGTTAATAAAACCTCTGCGTTTACCCCATTTATAATATGACATCCCGCTTAAATTAATACGAGCCCAAACTTTTATCTTCGATAATCCGTTTATAAAGCACATGAGAGGTTTTCGTTTTTCTGATTATAAACCTGGTGATACACCTAAAGGTGGATTCGATGAGTTGCTGAAATTATTTAGCGAACTGCTAAATTATACGGCAGGAGATGCTGCCGAGGCTTTGAGCTGGCTAAATGAACTCGATAAGCAATACAAATTGACCAATAATGATTATGGTATTGGCGATTTCATCGATGAATTAAAAGATAAGGGCTACCTGACTGAAGATAACCAAACTGGTGAATTTCAAATCACGCCTAAAACGGAGCAAACTATCCGTAAATCGGCATTGGAAGAAATTTTTGGAAAGCTTAAAAAGGCTGGAAAAGGAAATCACAACAGCAACCAATCTGGTATTGGTGAGGAAAAAAATGCGGATAGACGTGAATATAATTTTGGCGACAGTTTAGACCAGATTGACATTACGACTTCTATTCATAATGCTCAAATCAATCATGGAATTACCAATTTTACCTTAACCGAACGCGATCTGGAAGTTGAAGAGAAAGATTTTAAAACCTTAACTTCAACCGTGTTGATGATTGATATTTCGCACTCCATGATTTTATATGGCGAAGACAGAATTACACCCGCTAAAAAAGTAGCTATGGCTTTGGCCGAATTAATTAAAACCCGTTACCCTAAAGACACTTTGGATATAGTGGTTTTTGGTAACGATGCCTGGCCGATTACTGTAAAAGATTTACCTTATTTGCAGGTTGGTCCTTATCATACCAATACTTATGCTGGTTTAGAGTTGGCGGCAGACTTACTTCGCCGCAGAAAAACGCATAACAAACAAATTTTTATGATAACGGATGGGAAACCAACCTGCCTGAAAGAAAATGGCAAATATTATAAGAACAGTATGGGTTTGGATAGAAAAGTAATTAACAAAACCCTGAATATGGCAGCACAATGTAAACGATTGAAAATTCCAATCACCACATTTATGATTGCCAAAGACCCATATCTCCAACAATTTGTTCGTCAGTTTACACAAATAAATAATGGCAGGGCTTTCTACAGTTCGCTTAATGGTTTGGGCGAATACATTTTTGAAGATTATATTAAAAACAGAAGAAGAACAGTTAAATAGTCTTGAGTCATTAGTTTGAAGTCCTGAGTCCGAGGTAAAAACGGGTAAACTTTAAACCTAGACCATAACTTTCAAGCTTTACAACATTTAAACTACGAAATGCAAAATATCACCTTAGGCGAATTAAGAAAAACAGAATACAAATCCAGGTCTGTTAAAGAAGAATTAAGAGAAAATCTGATCAAACAACTTCGCGATAATAAAGCAGAGTTTCAGGGCATTATTGGTTATGATGAGACCGTAATTCCAGAGTTACAAACTGCAATTTTATCCCGTCACAGCATTTTACTCTTAGGCTTACGTGGGCAGGCAAAAACCCGTATTGCCCGTTTAATGGTTAACCTTTTGGATGAATACATCCCTTACATTGCCGGAAGCGAAATTTTCGACGACCCATTCCATCCGATTTCCTGGTACGCTAAAAATGAAATTGCCAGCAAGGGTGATGAAACTGAGATTGCCTGGTTACATCGAAGTGATCGTTATACCGAAAAACTGGCTACACCAGATGTTACAGTAGCCGATTTAATTGGAGATGTTGACCCAATTAAGGCCGCTACCTTAAAATTAACCTATAACGATGAACGTGTAATCCATTTTGGATTAATCCCAAGGGCACACCGCAGCATTTTTGTAATCAATGAATTACCAGATTTACAAGCCAGAATCCAGGTAGCGCTGTTTAATATACTCCAGGAAAAAGATATTCAAATCCGGGGTTTTAAATTGCGTTTGCCATTAGATATCCAATTTGTATTTACAGCAAACCCTGAAGACTATACCAATCGTGGAAGTATCGTTACCCCTTTAAAAGATAGGATTGAAAGTCAGATTTTAACACACTATCCAAAAAGCATCGAAGTGTCGAGAAAGATTACTTTCCAGGAAGCGAAATTATCCGCAGAACAAAAAGCAAACATTGAGGCCGATGGGCTGGTAAAAGATTTGGTAGAACAAATTGCTTTCGAGGCCCGAAAAAGTGAATATATAGATCAAAAATCGGGTGTTTCGGCAAGATTAACCATTTCTGCTTACGAAAATTTAATCAGCACTGCCGAACGAAGAATGTTAATGGCTGGAGAGAAAAATACTTTTGTTCGTTTATCAGATTTGGCCGGTATCATTCCCGCTATTACCGGAAAAATTGAATTGGTTTATGAAGGCGAGCTCGAAGGTCCAACACATGTTGCAACAACCCTAATCGGTAAAGCGGTAAAAACTTTGTTTTCACGTTATTTTCCCGACCCCGAAAAAGCGAAAAAAAGTAAAACAGCGAATCCATATACTGAAATAACAGAATGGTTTACGGAGGGAAATAATCTGGATGTGACGGATGCACTAACCAATATTCAATACAAAAAAGCATTAATGAAAGTACCGGATTTGTACGATTTGGTTAAAAAATTCCATCCTAAATTAAGTGAAAACCAAAGCTTACTTTTAATGGAATTTGTATTACATGGATTAGCCGAATATTCTCAATTGAACAAAAATTTCTTAAACGGCGGCTTCGGTTTCAGCGATATGTTTGGCAGCTTATTTAATGCCGAGTTTGATGAAGAAGAAGACGAAGACGATTTTAGATAACACATTTATTAACCAAAATATTTAATTTGGGCCAGCAAAAACCTGCCCAATTTTTTAAATTTAATACGAATAATCCTATCCAATGGGAAGACTACCTATATTAATTATTGCAAGCCTGTTTATTTTGGCTTTCGATATCTACTGCTACAAGGCCATTATTGCCGTTTTTAAAAAATGGAAACCTGCAACAAAAAAAGTATTCACCGTACTCTATTGGAGTTACAGCATTTTATTAATTGTTGGAGTTTTTTGCGGCATATACCTTAATCTGTTTTTAACCCTGCGAGCCATTATTTTAGTTGCTTTCTTTTTAACAGTTGCCTGCAAATTGGTTATGCTGCCTTTTCTGTTGATAGATGATTTACGTAGAGGATTTATAAAATTGTTTAGACTAAAGAAAAAAAATATTCCTGCCGAACAAACCTCAGAACCCATAAGTGATGCCGAGCCAATAACCCGCTCTGCATTTCTGGTAAAAGCAGGCTTAGTTGCTGCTGCTGTTCCTTTAAGCTCCTTAAGCTGGGGAATTATTTCGGGTGCCTACGATTACAAAATAAAACGGGTTAATTTGATTCTTCCCAACCTTCCTAAAGCTTTCGATGGAATAACCATGGCACAGGTATCTGATATCCATTCCGGTAGTTTTTACAATAAAACTGCTGTAAAAGGTGGTGTAGACATGCTATTGGCAGAAAAACCTGATTTTGTTTTTTTTACCGGAGACCTGGTGAATAATATAACAAATGAAGTAAAAGATTATCAAGACATTTTCTCAAAAATCAAAGCCCCATTAGGTGTTTTCTCTACATTGGGCAATCATGACTATGGCGATTATTATTTTGGCAAAAACCCCTCTCCTGCCAAAGCAAAAAACCTTAAAGATATGATTGATGTTCACAAAATAATGGGTTACAATTTATTGATGAATGAAAACCGCCGTTTAAAAGTGGATGGAGAAGAAATTGGTGTTTTGGGTGTTGAGAACTGGGGAATGGGACGTTTTGCTAAATATGGAAAAATGGAATTGGCAGTACAAAACACGGATGATTTACCTATAAAGCTTTTGCTTAGTCACGACCCATCGCACTGGCGTGGAGAAATATTACCGAAATACCCTCAGATAGATGCTATGTTTAGTGGTCATACACACGGGATGCAGTTCGGTGTTCGCCTGAAAGAACTCCAGTGGAGCCCTGCTCAATACATTTATAAAGAATGGGCTGGCCTATACCAGGAACAACAACAACAGCTTTATGTTAATGTGGGCTATGGCTTTTTAGGTTATCCCGGAAGAGTTGGGGTTTTACCTGAAATTACGATTTTTACTTTAAAAAGAGCATAAGATTAATGATTGAATTTTGAATGAGTGAATGGTTTGTACATGATGCCCATTCTCTCATTCACTCATTCACTCATTCACTCATTCTCTCATTCACTCATTCTCTCATTCACTCATTCTCTCATTCTCTCATTCTCTCATTCTCTCATTCAAAATTCCCCTTACCCTATGTTAAATCTATAGCCAATACCTCGAACGGTTTGTAATAACTGTGGGTTATCCGGATTTAATTCAATCTTTTTACGCAAACGAACAATGTGCATATCCAGTGTCCGGGTATTTACATCAGAGTTGTAGCCCCAAACTACAAGCATCAATTCATCGCGATTGACAACCTTGCCCGGGTTACGTAAGAAGTAAAGCAGAATTCGGTTTTCTAATATTGTTAATTCGATTTTTTTGCCATCTCTAAACAAAGTATGGATATTAGGGTGATGCTCCATATTTCCAAAACGATGAATTTCAGCGGTATCTTTATTGACAATAAATTTAACCTTACTTTCTAACATAGCCACCAAAACATCCATATTAAAAGGTTTGGTTATATAATCTGATGCGCCGAAATTGTAAGCATCAATTTTATCTACATCCTGTGCTTTTGCAGTCATCATAATAACCAGGTTCTCGAAACCTTGTTTACGAACGTTCCCGCAAACTTCTGCCCCTTGCTTTCCTGGCAACATCCAATCCAATAAAACAATGTCAGGTTGGTCTGCCAAAATCATTCTTTCAGCTGAATCACCATCATGTGCTTCAATCAGATTATAACCTTCTGTTTTTAAGCGATGTGCCACCAAAAAGCGTAGGTTTTCATCGTCTTCTACAACTAATATTTTTACTTCTTTAGACATTTATATTTTGTTTTAATGTTGAAACGTTTTAAAGTTGGAATATTGACAAGCAACGACCTAATATTTCAACATTCATTTATGTATAATTTATTTTTATTTTAAAGTTTCAGAGCAGGAACATTTCAACATTTAACATTCCAACATTTTAACCTAGTCATTAAAAGGCAACACAATTTTAAATTCTGTGCCATTCCCTACTTTACTTCTTACTGTTATTTCGCCTTGCATAAAGTTAACCAGTTCTTTGCAGAATGCCAAACCTAAGCCAACGCTACCCATTTGGTTATATTCATTCTGTATCCTGAAAAACTTTTTAAATATATTATTCAATTCACTTGCCGGTATTCCAATGCCTTTATCTGTAAAGCGAAACACTAAAACTCCCTTTATCAACTTGGCGCTAATGTGTAATTTCTTATGCTCCGGTTTAGAATATTTATATGCGTTTTCTGCTAAATTATCGAACAAACTGCCCAGCAAAACCGGATCGGTAATAAAAGTTTTAAAACCCACAATCTCATAAGTAATTTTAAAATCAGGATGTTTTAAAGTATGAGACTCTATGGTGCTTTCAATAAAATCTTCAATATTAACTTCCTCTTGATTAAGTTTAATGGCCTTATTTTCTATCTGGGTAAAGGCCAGCAACTTATTCATTAAGCCATTTAACTTATCTGCTTCCTCGTCTAAAATTTTACCATACAAATTAAGTTCCCGCTCAGATAAAACCGTTGCACTTTTTATATTATTACCTGCAATTTTGATTACACTAACAGGTGTTTTAAATTCATGCGTTAAGTTATTTACAAAATCGTATTGCAATTTAAACATTTTACTGTTGATGTTCAGATTACGATAAATTAAAAAAGCCACCAATAACAATACGCCATAAACCAATAAAAGTACCAAAGCAATAGGTAAAAAATAAATAAAAATCTCCTTTTTGATGTAGGATTTAGACGAAATGAAATATAATTTAAAATCAGAAAAAGCTCCCGGCAAAGCGATTTCTGTAGCCATATTTTCTTCTGATGTATTGATCGGATCATAAGTTAAAGGCTGCACCCGAATAGTTTGATACAATAAAGGACGGGTGTTTACTACTTTAATTTTATTAGGGTCGAGTTGAAAAATAAGCATATCCTGCTGGTAAACAGGCAACGGACTTAACTCCTCTTGCATCATCTCCTTATAAACTTTCAAGTCTTCCCGACGGGGAATATTAAGGTAAGTTATTTTGTTAGACGTTACAATAGAAAAATTAGTAAACAATTCTTCCTGCGTTGGAACCCGGGTCGTATCTAACTGATCGACAAAGGTAACCAGTTTATAGGCCATAGCATTAAAATCATCCCCAATATTAAATGAACGTGTATCCTCTTCAGAAAATACTTTAATAGAGTCAGACCCGATATTTTTACCAAATTGAAAAATAGATCTTGGTCCTATCGATAAATAACCGGCATTCATTCCATCTTTTACAGGTGTATTTTTAACTTCTGTATCATAAAAGGCAACCTTGGTTACAAATGGATATTTTATAATTACCGTATCAACAAATTTTGAAGCAGCTGCAGAATCCAGGAATCCATTATAATAAGAAACCTCAGGCATTTTATTCTGAAAAAAATCGTTGTAAGGTTTGATGGTCTGTTCTAAAACATTAACCTTTTCTGATACGAATTCATTTTCAATTGATTTTTTACTGAAGTTAAAAGCCAGAAATAAGGAAAGGACAAAGAGAATTGAAATGAGTACAATAAAGGTAGCAATGAGCAAGAAGTTTTTTCGGTAACCACTTTTCTTATCTAAGACCATAACCTAGTTCCTGCTTAGGTTTTGTTGTAAAAATTCTTCCAGTGCTTTATATAAAGCGGTTCTGCCTTGCTGGCGCATAACTGGATTTGGGCCCTCTTCTTTTTCTATATAGGTTACAGGTACATTTTGTTTTTTCAATTCTTTAATAAACTGAACCCCCTCGGCAACATTTACACGTGGATCTTTAGGATTTTGAGCAATGAAAACGGGGGCCTTAAATCTATTGGCATGAAAAACCGGAGATGCAAAACGCATATAATCTGCATCAGTTACCGGATTGCCTACAATTTCGTAATACATCTGTAAATTAGATTTTAAGAAGGGAGGGATTGTTTTCAAATAACTGAATAAATTAATTACTCCGGAATTTGATCCGCCACAACTATAAATATCGGGATTTTTATACAAACAATTTAGAGCAATATATCCTCCAAAACCATTTCCATAAATGGCAATTTTTTTAGGGTTGGCGATTTTCTGTTTAATTAGCCATTTAACCCCATCGTTAACATCTTCCTGGATCTTATCATTCCATTGTTTAAACCCCGCGGCATAAAAAGATTTACCATAACCTGTTGAACCCCGATAATTTACCTGCAAAACAGCATATCCTCTATTCGCTAAGAATTGTACATCCGCATTATAACCCCAGCTGTTCCTGCCCCCCAAGCCATTATGTGGCAAAACAACAACAGGTAAATTGGTCGCTTTTTTATTTTTAGGTAAAGTTAAATATCCATTTATGGTTAAACCATCACCGCTTTTATAACTAATTGCCTCCATCTTGCTCATCTCCTCTTCCTTGATGGCAGAATTAATATCAGCTAATTTTTTAAGCTTATTCTGACTGGCGATATATAAATAATAAGATCCTGGATTTATGTCTGTAAAAGTTCTAACAATGAAAACATTATCCAGTTTATCTTTATCCATAATGCGCCATTCAGTGCCTGGCAATAACTGGTCTATCTTAGTATAATCAACCTTTGTACTGTCATCGAGATAAAATTTCTCCTTTTTCCAGGTTTCGCAGGTAACAAAAATCATTTTCTTTTTTGTTTTCGAATACTTGGCATCTACTACGTTTAAAGTATCATTGGCAAAAAGGATTTGCTCTTCCTTTCCGGTTTTTAGATCCAAAGCAACCAGGGCATTTTTATCGCGATTAACATTAGAAATAGCATAAAGCACATTTGCCTTGTCTTCAGAAAAAGCTACAGGCAGTAATGTAGTCTCAAAATTATTACTGATAACGGGCACAAATGGTTGGTTTTCATTTTCGCGATACATTAAGGTTTCGTTCACTCCATCACTGGAAACGGCAATTTTAAGCACCCCTTTGTTATCTGTCATCCATTCTGTGATGTTACCCGGATTTTTAGCCGCAATATCCATCTTACCATTCCGTACATTTAAACGATAAACATCAAAAACAGTTGAATCGCGTTTATTGGAGGCAACAATAATATATTTATCATCAATCAGCTGGTCTTCTATTACCTTAACACGTGTTTTTTCATTTGAACTGAGCTGTACTTGCTTGCTGCCATCTTTATTAATTACAAAAAGATCTGATTTTCTTTCTTTGGATTCATCTTCAGTATAATAAATCAACTCATTATTGCTCGTCCAGAAATAAAAACTAATACTTTTTTCAGCCAGATGAGTCAGCTGAACATCTTTGCCCGTTGCCAAATCCTCAACAAAAAGATTCAGCTTTTCATCTTGTAATTTCAGGTAAGAAAGGCTCTTCCCATCGGGAGAAATGCGATAATAAGCTTTATCCTGCATTTTAAAGAAATCATCGACGGGTATAGTTTTCTCTTCTTTATAGCCCTTACAAGCATAAATCAAAATAACTAAAACCAGCATGATCATTCTTTTTAACATAAAATAGTTTCTTAAAAGGAGGACAAAAGTAAATATCCCAAGTTATTTACCAATGGTATATACCAACAATATTACGCTCATATTCAAAAAAAGTAAAGGTTCAATTTAGTATTTATAACATACGGACAAAATAAAATGTAGGTAACATTCTTAATAGAATAGAATTAAGTATCCTGTTTTGACGTTTACTAACTTGGTTTTTAGCCTTTTCCTTTAGCTTTTGAGCTTTTTTAACTACATTTAAAACTTATAATATAGTGTTATGAACCGCTTATTTTTCGCCATACTTTTGTTTGTATGCACTGGGGTAAATGCGCAAATTTTTCGCCCTAATCAACAAGTAGCAACTGATGAAAGTGCCCTGGCAGTTCAATATTATCAGGACGGCGATTATGAAAAAGCGATTGTTCTTTTAGAAAAACTCTTTGCCAAACCAAATAATGAGGGTTATTTTGATTTATATTTCAATTCTTTAATCAAACTGAAAAAGTATGATATTGCTGAAAAGATTGTAAAAAAAGAGATAAAGCAAAATCCACAAAACGACATCTATCCGATTGCCTTAGGCAAACTCCATCAGGAAAAAGGCGATGTTCAGAACGCGAATAAAATCTTTTCGGACGTCATCAATAAACTCCCTAAGGATGAATTTAAAATCCGGATGCTGGCCAATAGCTTCTATCGCTTTGAAAATTACGATTTTGCAATCCAAACGTTTAAGCAAGGACGGAAACTATTAGATAACAATCAGGCTTTTGCTTTTGAATTGTTGAATATTTACCGGTTTAAAAAAGATAAACCAATGCTGATGCAGGAATATCTTGATGTTTTGGGTGCTATGCCTCAGTTGTTGAATCAAGCCGAAGCTGTACTTTCAACAATTTTTGAAGATAAAACAGATTATCAAACTTTCCAGACCGGGATTTTGAAAAAGATCCAAAAAGAACCCGATGCCGAAATTTATATCCAGCTTTTAACCTGGAACTACATTCAACAGCAGGAATATGATATGGCCTTACGTCAATTAATTGCTTTTGATAAACGAACCAAAGCTGATGGTGGAACATTATTTAATGCCATTTATACTTTTGTTGATAACGGCGCTTATGAAACGGCAATTAAGGCCTATGAATACCTGCAAACCAAAGGCAAAGAAAATCAATATTATCTGCCATCGAAAATTGAGTTATTAAACACAAAATACAATCTGCAAACAGCTGGCAAATACAATGTGGCCAATCTTGATTTATTAGCAAAAGATTACCAGGTCTTAATAGATGAGAATGGAAAAAACAAAAATACGTTATTTGCCATAAAGAGATTGGCGATCTTAGAGGCGTATTATTTAAATCAAGCCTCAAAAGCTGAAAAGAGGTTAGAAGAAGCTTTGCAAATTCCAGGCATTAATAGTTCGGATGTTGGTCAGCTAAAATTGGATTTAGGTGACATCTACATTTTAACTAATCAGCCTTGGGAGGCTTTTTTAGTCTATGAACAGGTAAGCAAGCAATTTGAGGGGCAGCCAATTGGTAATGAAGCTCGTTTCCGCAGTGCCAAACTTTCATTTTATCAAGGCAATTTTGAATACAGCAATAGTCAATGCCTGGTTTTGAAAGCTGCAACCTCGCAACTCATCGCCAACGATGCATTAAATTTGAGTTTATTAATTACGGATAACATTCAAATACCTGCCGACAGCAATGCCCTAAAAATGTATGCTGATGCAGAAATGCTGCTGTTCAGAAATCTTCCGGTTCAGGCTGTAAAAAAACTGGATAGCATTGCAATTGCCTATCCTCAAAACAGTTTGGATGATGCAGTCATGATGAGTAAGGCCAGAGTTTTCATTAAATCCAGTGAATTTCAACAAGCTGCCGATATTCTAAAGAAAGTGACTGAAGATTTTAAAGATGGAATTTGGACTGATGATGCTTTATTCACGCTTGCAGATTTATACGAGAAAAAACTGAATGATATTGTGCAAGCAAAAATCTATTTTCAAAAACTGATTACGGATTATCCAGGGAGCATGTTCAGTGCTGAGGCCAGAAAAAGGTTTAGAAACTTAAGGGGCGATGGGGTTTGATGATACAACAAAGAAAGAGTAAGGGAACCTTCGTTTAAATGAGAGATTTATTCTAATCAAAAAAGCAAAACCAGGTAAAGATTATTTGTTTTAATGATAGACTTAATTTAAAATTTTAGCACAACTAATATGTTACAAAATAAGACTTTAAATTATATATCTGAATTTTTATCTTGACAAAAAAATATCAGTATTATGAAACACTTCAACAAGACCACTATGGTGGCAATGCTCTTTGTAACATCATGCAGTTTATTTTCTTCCTGTACTTAAAGATGAAAAACTTTTTAAGAAGCCGGAAACAATAAGTGCTAATAAAGATGACATAAAAACTATGATCCATAATATTCAGATCAAACAAGATCTAATCTTTAATAAGGAATCGGAAAAATCTTTAGAAAGAAAACATCTTCGTGAAGTCCTGAAAAATCTCAAAACAAGAAAAGATACTGTAGCAGCATTAAAAAAATTCTCACTTAACTATAGAAAAAAATATTCAACTGATACTATTGCTATTGCACCTATGGATTATGCTGATTTGAGTGATCCTGATAATTTAGATGCGGCACAATTGAATACAGGTACTTCTATGCAATTAGATTTTTCGGTACCATGGGAAAATGACGGAAGTGGCACTACTATACATTTCAAATGGCCGGTTATTGAACATTCCTTTGGCTGGTGGACCGTATACTCTTATTGTCATGGCAGAACTGATGGTTTAAAATTTCTTAGTGCAGGACATGATAAATCTAGTCTGGATGGTTTTGGTATGTTAACATGGACAGAATTAAGCACAGGTAGTGACTACACAGAAGTGAATGATTATTACACTTTGGATGATCAAAAATCTATAAGAGATAATGTACTAGGGGAGCTAATTGTATTTTGGAAGGGATTTTATTCGGTCAGAAGCGTAGATTCATACAGAGTTTATTATATGCCCTAATAGAAAATGAATATAAAATTACTTCAACATTCGCTATTCATCACTATTAGTGTTTTTTGCCTGAATGCCTGCACAACAGGAAACTGTCATATTATTAAAAAATCTTTGCAGAAAGACAATATTATTGAAATGGCAATTAAAGATTATACATTGTATAATGGCATGGCATCAACAGATTACAGCAATACTATTGTAATAAACAATTACGAGTTCAGATTTGGCCTGAATACAGTTGTGGTAAATACAAATGGTGTACAGGATCGCGCATCGGCAGATTCTACTTTTTTTGTATTAAATCATAAAAATAACCAAGTATATCGTGTCAAAAATATCTTATCTCTGGAACTTGATGAAAAAGGGAGAACCCCAAAAAACATTCCTGGTTACAATTGGGAAGACCCAAAAAATCCTTATCCATTACCTAAAACTTTTAAGTTGGATAAAAACAATCAATGGCACTATAAGCTCCCTTTTTATAATATTTACACAAAAGATAGTGCCCATGTGGAATTGGTATTTCAAAAGATTCCAAGAAATGATTCTTTATATACCTTGAAACGTCTTGAAAAATTCACGGGTCTGCGCATGATCGAACATAACTATAATGGAATGAAGGGCAAACTTATAGGCAAAACTTCCTTACGATATTATCAACCCAGCGCAGATACCATAAGTAGGTTAAAGCAATTGATTGTAAAATTGGACACCATAGGAGATAAATCTCTCTAAATTATGACTTAACAAAGGTATCCCTCTGGAAAATATTTTTTCAGGGGGATAATTATTTGTAAACATATTATCCATCTCATAATTTAAGGTGTTTGCGATTTCAGCAACCTCGAAAATTTAAAACCAAAGAATTCTAGCGCATGAAAAAAAAATATAAAATAGGCTAGCCAATAAATAAGTATTATGACCTAAATAAATATCTTTGCTATATGTTTTTATACAACGTAACATTAATTTTAGAAGATTCTGCAGCTGAAGAATGGTTGCAATGGATGCAGGATACCCACATTCCTGAGGTTATGGCAACTGGTATGTTTGTATCTCATCGGCTATTAAAAGTTTTGGATTCGCCGAACGAGGGTGTAACCTATTGCGCACAATATGTTGTTGAAAATTTGGATAGTTACAACCAATATTTAGAGGCCCATGCTCCAGCCTTACAAGAAGATCTAAACGAAAGATTTAAAAACCGTTATGTTGCCTATCGAACTTTAATGGAGTTTGTAGCCCCCTAAAGGGTCTTTTGTTTTATACTTTGGGTTTAGCTCCGCCTTTAGGGGGTTGGAGGGCTTAATTTCTCATTATTCTTATGTCGATCCGCATCGCGGATGCTTTTCTTTTCCAGGTTTTTCTCCAAAGCATCCGTCAAGTTAATTCCGGTTTGATTGGCAAGACAAATCAACACAAACATAACATCAGCCATTTCATCGGCGAGGTTTACATCTTCATCACTTTTTTTGAAAGATTGTTCACCGTATTTTCGAGCCATAATCCTGGCAACTTCCCCTACTTCTTCCATCAAAATCGCCGTATTGGTCAGCTCATTAAAATATCGGATTCCAGTGGTTTTAATCCAATTGTCTACGGTTTGTTGTGCTTGTTCTATAGTCATTTATCCCCTAGCTGCCTAAAGTGGGAACCAGGTATGGCTGTAAATTTAAAACTTATTTCAAGACAAAAAAAACACCCCTAAACCCCCTAAGGGGGACTTTGATAACTCCAAACCCCTAAAGGGGCTTTTCCATGCTATTGTTCATGTAAATTGCATTATTTTCAGCTGTGGTTTTAACTCTGGGTTTTAATTCCCCCTTCAGGGGACTAGGGGGTTTATTCTTTATTTTTCGTATCAATTAGTATGGTTACCGGACCATCGTTTAACAAGCTTATTTTCATATCAGCGCCAAAAATCCCGGTTTCAATTTTTTTATCTAACAAAACGGATAGTTTTTCAATCATTTTCTCGTATAACGGAATGGCAAATTCAGGCTTAGCTGCTCTTGTAAAACCAGGCCGGTTTCCTTTTTTAGTTGCAGCAAACAAAGTAAACTGACTGATCAACAAAATATTTCCATCAACATCTGCCAAAGCTTTATTCATCATTCCATTTTCATCACCAAAAACACGCATTCCGGCAATTTTTTGTGCCAGCCAATCCATATCATCAAGATTATCAGCATCTTCTATGCCCAAAAGCACTAAAAATCCGTTTTCAATCTGTCCGGTAATGTTACCATCTACTACGCAACTTGCTTGTGTAACTCTTTGTAAAACTGCCCGCATTTATACTATTTATGAAGAATAAAATTTGTTTAAGTTTAAACCACCTGTCGTCTACCTCAGAACTACCACCGAATTAATGCACTTGCCCAGGTAAAACCTGAACCAAAAGCAGCAAGGCAGACTAAATCGCCATCTTTAATTTTTCCAGCCTCCCAAGCCTCACATAATGCAATTGGAACAGATGCAGCAGTTGTGTTTCCATATTTTTGAATGTTATTGAAAACCTGGTCATCTCGTAAGCCCAAAAGTTGTTGCACATATTGGCTGATACGTAAATTGGCCTGATGTGGAACCAACATATCGATATCTTTTTCTGTCAGATTATTGGCTGTCAAGGCCTCTTTTATCACCTCCGGAAATTTAACCACTGCTTTTTTGAAAACCGCTGGCCCATCCATGTAAGGCAAAGTGGCGCCACTTTCTAAAATTTCGTTCGTCATAAATAAACCACCTAATTCTTGCTCAGGAAAAGCGGGTTTATCTTTAAGCCATTTGTTTGCATGGGAACCCGGATAATACATGGCCAGGATTTCGGCATCAGCACCATCACTGTGTAAATGCGTACTTAAGATCCCCTTTCCTGGTTCATTTGTTGGCTGCAAAACAACAGCTCCTGCACCATCCCCAAAAATTACAGATACATTTCTACTCCGGGTTTCAAAATCCATTGCAAATGAATGTTTTTCACTACCTACCACCAAAACATTTTTGTACATGCCAGTTTTAACAAATTGATCGGCAACGGATAGCGCATACACAAAACCTGAGCACTGGTTGCGAATATCCAAAGCCCCAACTTCCTCCATACCCATTTCACGTTGCAGCAAAACACCGCACCCAGGGAAATAATAATCAGGGCTTAGCGTAGCAAAAATGATAAAATCAACATCCTTAGCAGTGATACCAGCTCTTTCCAAAGCAATTTTTGAAGCCTCAATACCCATTGTGGTTGTTGTTTCTTCATTTCTATCTGCAAAACGACGCTCCTGAATCCCGGTACGCTCCTGGATCCACTCATCACTGGTTTCCATGAAACGACTTAAATCATTATTGGTATATACATTTTTTGGAACATAATACCCAATTCCGGCAATTTTAGATTGGTGCATGTTATTCATTTATTTGGTTAATCAAAGGTAGTTAATTTAAAAAGATATGAGATATCAGACTTGAGATTACTAAAAGCCTAACATCTCAAATCTATATCTCAAATCTTCTAATTATTGTTTATTTTTGCAGCATGTCTACAGAAACCAAAGAAGAGACTTTTACACTCGAAGAAATTTTAACTTCTCTAAAAACCGTACATCGACTTATTTTGTGGAATGATGATGTAAACACGTTCGATCATGTCATTTATTGTATGATGAAATATTTAGATTATAGCGAGTCTCAAGCCGAAAAAATTGCCTGGAAAGTGCATAACGAAGGTAAATGCGCAGTATTGGAAGGTTCATTTACCGAAATGGAGGTTTATCGCAAAATCCTTCAACAAGAGGGCTTAACGGTTTCTGTTGATTAAAACATCTCGTTTTTATGGATAAACAGATATAAATTCATCTTCTTCAAAAAGATGAAACAATTACCTATATTATTAATCATTTTTGCCCTATTAAGTTGTAAGCAAAAAATCGGATATCAAAAAACTCCAATAATTGCACACCCAATATTTTTCACTGAAAATACAACTTATACTCAAAACTTTAGAGAGTTACTTCATGATTTTTATCTATATAAAGGAGATAAAAAAAAGAATATTGTGCTGATAGATGAATCGGTTAAGTTTGAAAATGTGGGTAAATTTTTAGAAGATAGCACTTCTTTTACGCCCTTCGAAACCAATTATATTATAGATGAGACCGACTATCTTTCCAGGATCAAATTCAAAAATAATTTAGGCAAAAATGTAGTTATCATTCCAAAAGATACGCTGAATGCATTTTTTAATCATGGCAATGATTGGCCTGGCTTTCATAAAAAATACGGCTCCTCATTTATACATTTGGCCCATCCGATTTTTTTAAGGGAAAACACATATTGTATTCTTTACCTGAACTACGGTTGTGGTGGGCTCTGTGGTGAAGAACAAATACGTCTTTATAAAAAAATATCCAATAAATGGATTTGGCTAAAAACTGGCCATGGATGGATTAACTAAGGATTAGCCCAACCTACTCAAAAGTTCGCCCAATTCTGCTTGCGTAGTTTGTGTTTTGTCTTTTGCATACCAGCCATGAAGTTTCTCTGCAATCAGTGGCATCTCTGTAGTTTCTTTTTTCCACTCTTTTAAAAGTTCCTGAAGAATTTGAGGTCGTGGTGCCCAACTTGTTAAAACTTTTTCCGCTGTTTCATTTAAGACTAAAAGAACGGGAATAGCTCTTCCTCCGTTTGTTAAATGAGCATCGATAAGTGGTAAATTTTTATCCCGAAGCACAAATTTTAATTCAAATTTACCAGGCGCAGTCGTTGCAATTTTATTAAATACCGGAATTATTTGTGCCGCATCTCCACACCAACCCTCTGTAATAACCAATAATTTATAGTTCCCTTTAAGACCAGTTATCGTTGATGTCAGTGTTGTATTCAAACTTGCGGTTTTATCAACACGGTTCATTCGATGAACATTCATTTTGCTGTAATGTAGCATGTCTTCAGAATTGTCTGTTCCGGTAGTATGACCTTTGTCCAAAAGTTCATCAATTAATTGACGGTAAGTTAAATAATCGATTCCCTGTTCTTCAAAAATTTCGCGATAATTGACCATAATATTTCTAAAATTGCCGTAAAGAAAAGGAGAAAATTTATTAGAATAATCATTGATTTGCAAGAAAACCTGCTCTATATTGGTCGTTGGTTTTAGAACCTGCTTAAAAATAATTTTATCACCTCCACCATACACCTCTTTCCCGCCGATTTTCGCTAATTAAATATCCGCAAATTTCGCTGATGGTTTTGCGGTGATCTGCGGATTTCATAATCTGCGCTATCTGCGGGAGAAATATTTCATTTTACATGGAGTCTTGGAATAGATCTCATCAGAGATTCTTCCTAGCGTCAGAATGGCAAAACTACATTAGCGAACTCACATGTTTCGTCAAGGCTACAAAATCGGCTACCGTTAACTGCTCTGCACGTTTCTCAAAATAAATATGAATGTCCATTTTATCTTTCGGCATCACAGCTGATAAAGCATTTCGCAAAGTTTTTCTACGTTGATTGAAGCCCGCTTTCACTACACGCCAGAATAATTTTTCATCACAATCCAATTGCTCAACATCATTTCTGATTAAACGGATTACTGCAGAGTTTACTTTTGGCGGTGGATTAAAGGTACCTGGCTTAACCGTAAATAAATATTCAATTTTATAATAAGCCTGAAGAAAAACACTCAAAATTCCATACTCCTTATTTCCTGCCGAAGCAGCACAACGCTGGGCAACTTCTTTCTGAAACATCCCAACCATTTCTACAACCTTGTTTCGATTATCCAAAATCTTAAATAAGATCTGCGAAGAAATATTGTATGGAAAATTACCAATTATGGCAAACTGAGCAGGAAAAATATCATCAAAGTTGAGTTTTAGGAAATCGCCGTTTATTAATCTATCACCAAGTTGTGGATACTTCCCATTCAAGAAATGAAAAGATTCAGTATCAATATCAATCAAATAAGTTTGTAAATCTGTACGTTGCAACAAAAAATCAGATAAAATGCCCATACCAGGTCCAACCTCTAAAACTTGGTCGTACTTATCCGTATTTACCAAACTTTCTACAATACGGTTGGCAATGCCCTTATCGGTTAAAAAGTGCTGACCTAAATGTTTTTTCGCTTTTACTAAACTCATACCCCTGTTATTTAGCCAATGTTTTTAACCACAAGGGGTCGCAAAGATTTGGCGCTAAGCATGCAAAGATAGGCTTATTATTCTTTGCGAATAGCTTGGCGTTCTCTGCGGTTTCATTTTTTTTAAAAGTGTTTAAGCTAAAATCTGTAATTTGCACTAAATTTTTTCAGTAATCATGAACAATAAACTTAAAATTGGCATTAGTATAGGCGACGTGAACGGTATAGGTTTAGAGGTAATCATCAAAACATTATCCAATCCTGCCATTTTAAATTATTGTACTCCAATTGTTTATGGGCATACCAAGGTTTCATCTTTCCACAGGAAAGCAAATAACCTCGGCGATTTCAGTTTTAACGTAATCAACAATGCCGCTCAGGCACAAGCCAAAAAGGCAAATATGATCAATTGCTGGGAAGAAGATGTAAAAATCGAGCTTGGTCAGGTAACCGAAACTGGAGGAAAATATGCCCTTTTATCATTAGAACGAGCAACTGCCGATTTAGTAAAGGGCGATATTGATGCATTGGTTACTGCTCCGATTAATAAAGACAATATCCAATCAGAAACTTTTGCTTTCCCTGGTCATACCGAATATCTGCAGGAAAAAAGTGGTAGTAAGGATGTATTAATGTTTCTTATTAGTGAGGGATTACGTGTTGGTGTAGCTACCGGACACATCCCCTTGAAAGATGTTCCAGGAGCAATTAGCAAAGATAAAATCGTAAACAAATTAAGACTTATTAATGAAAGCCTGAAGAAAGATTTCTGGATTGAGAAACCAAAAATCGCGGTTTTAGGTTTAAACCCTCATGCCAGCGATAATGGTTTGTTAGGCAATGAAGAAGCAAAAATTATTACCCCCGCCATTCAGGAGGCTTTTGATAAAGGCATCATTTGTTTTGGTCCGTATTCTGCTGATGGCTTTTTTGGCAATGGCAGCTACAAACAGTTTGATGCTGTTTTAGCCATGTACCACGACCAAGGGCTGATTCCTTTTAAAACCTTGGCCTTTCATAATGGAGTAAATTATACGGCTGGTTTAAATTTCGTTCGCACTTCCCCAGATCATGGTACAGGTTACGATATCGCAGGTAAAGATTTGGCTGATTCTACTTCATTTACTGAAGCTTTATTCTCGGCAATCCATATTGTAAAAAATCGCAGAGAGCAAGAAGAAATGCTGAGCAATCAACTCCGCACAGGAGGTAAAATAGTAGAAACGCAGTTTGATATTAAAGATGATGCCTCTTAATAAGCAGAGGGTTTTAACGCAGAAGGTTTAGGGTATATAGACGAGGTAACTTCTCTGGTCTTGATGTAACCGGATTAAGTGTTTCTATCATGTAAAGATTTCAAAAACCCAAATAGAATAAAAAAATGGGACAGTAACCTCTGTAGAGTCTTTCGGATTTCTAAGATGTATAAAAAAATAAAACCATGCAATCAAAATTATCCCCTATTATAAAACCTGAAGATTTGATCAGGTTAAATCCATCTGAAGAAATCGTAATCATTGATGCTAGTGCGGGTTCAAAAGCCAGATATGATGAAAGCCATTTAGATGGGGCACTTTTTGCAGATGTGAATAATGATTTAGCAAATATTCAGGATTTTGCTGTGGGCGGAAGACATCCACTTCCAACTTTTGAGCAATTCGCTATGACATTAGGGAAATTTGGCATTTCGAAAAACAGTCATGTGATCGTTTATGATGATAAGAATGGATCAAATGCAGCAGCCCGACTTTGGTGGATGTTGAAATCAATCGGACATGATAAAGTGCAGGTTATAGATGGCGGCTTTGATGCGGCAATTCAGACTGGTTTTCCCACAAGTTCAAAAGTGGAAACTCCAAAAACAGCCGAACCGTATGAAATAAAAGGTTGGATTTTGCCATTATCAGATATTAATAAGGTAGAAAAGGTAGCCAAAACAGATGACCACATTGTGATTGATGTTCGTGATGCAAACCGTTTTGCAGGTTTAACAGAACCGATAGATTTAATTGCCGGGCATATTCCTGGAGCAACAAACATTCCATTTACTGAAAATTTAGATGCTACCGGTTCTTTCTTAGCACCAGAAATATTAAAAGAAAAATATTCGAAAGCTTTGGCAAACTTTAAACCTGAAAATGTAATTGTACACTGTGGCTCTGGAATAACTGCTTGCCACACCCTTTTGGCGATGGACTATGCAGGCCTGGAAATTCCAAAATTATACGTTGGCTCCTGGAGTGAATGGTCAAGAAATAACAAGGAAATGATTTTGGCTAAACCATAAGAAGGAAATGGTATTTTTTTATTTAGCCATCCGATGAATATTGGTGGCTGCACATATTCATCGGATGACTATCTTTCAATCAAACAACGAAATTTCTTGTCCCATTAAACAGAACTATCATAACCGATATGTCATGAAACTGATTTTCAAAGCATTCAGTTTTCGGTTAATGTTGCCCTGCATTTGTAAAGGGTGAATCTAAAAATCTACTTCAAAAAGCCAATACTTTTTTTAAAAAACATTTTTTATCTAATTATTTTATCCCTACATTTGCAGGCTAAATTTTTACAGTACTTTGAACCCGCTAAAACAATTTTCAGTACCGTTTACCGGATTAAAATTGGGGATCCATCAGTTTGAATATGAGCTCGATGACCGCTTTTTTAATGCCTTTGAGTACTCGCTAATTAAAAGTGGCAACTTAAAAGTTGATTTGGAGCTTGAGAAACAAGAGACCATGTTAATTTTAAAGTTCAAGGTTATAGGGATAGTAAATTTAGATTGCGATAAATGCTTATCTGAATTTTCGTTACCCATAAACCTCTATGAAAGACAGATTGTAAAATTTGCAGAAGATGAGTTGGAAAGTGACGACGATGAGATCATCTCATTAAGCAGAAAAGAAACCGACATTGATATATCAGGACCATTATATGAAATGATAAATGTGGCGGTACCTTACATCAAAAACTGCGAACAGGGAGGCAAAGATTGCGACCAGGAAATGATTGATCGATTGGAACAATTATCTATCGACAAACAAAACGAAGAAAAAGAACAAACAAGCGACCCGCGTTGGGAAGCACTTAATAAGTTAAAAAAATAATTAGATTATACACCAATGGCACATCCAAAACGGAAAATCTCGAAACAGAGAAAAAATAAAAGAAGAACTCACTATAAAGCTGAGATGCCTTCTTTAGCAACATGCTCGGCAACAGGTGCTATCCATGTACCTCACCGTGCTTACAACGTTGATGGTAACTTATACTACAACGGCAAACTGATTATCGAAAATACTCAGATAGGATAATTTTCTTAAAAAATTGTTTGTGTTTTCAGCGGCTTTAGTCATACCTTAGTCAACTGAAAAATTCAGGATTACACCTGAACTAACACAAACAGATTTTTTCTATGAAAATAGGCCTCGACATAATGGGCGGAGACTATGCTCCCAAAGCAGTTGTTTTGGGAGCAATAGCAGCTCATCAATCGCTAAACGCTAATGAGCATCTCGTTCTTATTGGCGATACCGGACAGATTAAACCCATTCTCGCAGAAGAGGGTTTTAATCCGGATCATTTTGAATACGTTCATACTGATGAAGTTATTGGTATGGGCGAACACCCCACCAAAGCAATTGTTCAGAAACCAAAATCAAGCATATCAGTTGGTTTTGACCTTTTAAAAGAAGGCAAAATCGATTCGTTCGCAAGTGCCGGTAACTCTGGCGCTATGCTGGTTGGCGCAGTTTTTAGCGTTAAAACCATCCCGGGCATTATCCGCCCATGCTTATGTACAATTCTTCCTAAAATTAAAGGCGGCACAGGTTTACTACTTGATGTTGGTGCTAACGCGGATTGTAAACCCGATATTTTATTACAATTTGGTGTTTTAGGCAGTTTATACGCGGAAAATTTATTACAAATAAATAACCCTAAAGTTGCGTTGATGAACATTGGTGAAGAGGATGAAAAAGGAAATATGTTAAGTATGGCTACTTTCCCTTTAATGAAAGATACGAACTTATTTAATTTTGTAGGTAATGTTGAAGGAAGGGATTTATTTAACGAAAAAGCCGATGTTATTGTTTGTGATGGTTTTACAGGAAATGTAATGCTTAAACTGGCAGAATCATTTTATGTGCTAACCATTAAAAAGGGATTGAAAGATGAATTTTTCGATCGCTTTAATTATGAACAATATGGTGGCAGCCCGGTTTTAGGTGTAAATGCTCCGGTTGTTATCGGCCATGGTATTTCCAGCCCGCTGGCGGTTAAAAACATGGTTCTTCAATCAAGAGAAATGATTACTACCGGATTGGTAGAAAAAATTAGAATAGCATTTAAATAATTTTAAAATGAATAAAATTCGCGCTGCTATTACAGCAGTAAATGGTTACGTCCCCGACTATGTGCTTACAAACGCAGAGTTAGAAACCATGGTTGAAACTTCGGATGAATGGATAACAAGCAGGACGGGAATTAAAGAACGCAGAATATTAAAGGGTGAAGGTTTAGGCACTTCAGATATGGCAGTTCATGCTGTAAATGGTTTGCTGAAAAAGAGAGGAATTGATGCTAAAGAAATCGACCTAATCATATTTTGTACCACTACTCCCGATTTTACATTCCCTGCAACTGCAAATGTTTTAGCAGATAAAGTTGGTGCAAGCAATGCTTGGGGCTACGATTTACAAGCAGCCTGCTCAGGCTTTATTTTCGGCCTTTCAACAGGCGCTCAATTTATAGAATCAGGAAAACATAAGAAAGTATTGGTAGTTGGTGGCGATAAAATGTCATCCATCATCAATTACGAAGACCGAACAACCTGTATTATTTTTGGTGATGGCTGCGGTTGTGCCTTACTTGAACCAAATGAAGAAGGTTTAGGTATAATGGATTCTATTTTAAGAACTGATGGCTCTGGTAGAGATTTTTTGGGCATGAGAGCAGGAGGTTCTGTTAAACCCGCAAGCCATGAAAGTGTTGATGCCAAAGAGCATTTCGCACATCAGGAAGGGCCTACAGTATTTAAGTTTGCGGTAACCAATATGGCAGATGTGGCTGCCGAAATTATGGAGCGTAACGGCTTAACCGCTAATGATGTTGCATGGCTGGTTCCACACCAGGCGAATAAACGTATTATTGATGCTACGGCAAGCCGTATGGGCGTTGGCTCTGATAAAGTAATGATCAATATTGAACGTTATGGAAATACGACCAATGGAACTATCCCTTTGTGTTTATGGGAATGGGAAAATCAGCTTAAAAAGGGCGATAACATTGTTTTAGCTGCTTTTGGAGGGGGTTTTACCTGGGGTTCTGTTTACCTTAAATGGGCTTACGACAGTAACTAGTTGAGGAGTTGGGAGTCTGGAGTTGGCAGTCAACTATGAGCCTTTAACCAAATTTTCAACAATAAAAAAATAAAACAAAAAAAGTATAACTTAGTTAATTCATTTCAACACTATTTTTTACAAAACAAGCTTAAAAAATGGATATCAAACAAATACAGGAACTGATTAAATTTGTTTCCCGCTCTGGTGTAAACGAAGTTGCCATAGAGCAAGAAAACTTTAAAATCACCATTAAAACAAATCAGGCACCCACAGTTGTGCATGCTACAGTGCCACAGGCACCGCTTGTACAAGCTGCGGCACCGGTTCCAACAGCACTTACCGCAGCCCCTGCTATACCAGCAACACCGGCAGCCGAAGACACATCAAAATATCTTACTATTAAATCGCCAATGATTGGTACTTTTTATCGTTCCTCAAGTCCTGATAAACCAATGTTTGTAAATGTAGGTGATGAGATCAGCAGCGGTAAAGTGGTTTGTATTATTGAGGCAATGAAATTATTCAACGAAATCGAGAGTGAAGTTTCGGGCCGTGTAGTTAAAATACTGGTTGAAAATGCATCTCCGGTCGAATACGATCAACCATTATTTTTAGTAGAACCTATTTAATTATAATTGATTACACAGATTATAATTTGATTACTTCGATTACTGTAGTACCGATTAAAGCGGTGCAATCAATAAGGTAGCCGTAATCCGAAAACGGCAAAATTTTATGTAAAACCTGGTTTGTGCCCTCACAAATCGAAATAAAATATTAAATGGTTCGTGGAGACACGAACCATGGCATTTACAGGGAATAAATCGGTGTAATTATCAATATCGGTGTAATCCAAAACGTAAAAATTATGTTTAAAAAAATACTAATTGCCAACAGGGGTGAAATTGCTTTGCGTATTATCCGTACCTGTAAGGAAATGGGCATCAAAACGGTTGCTATTTACTCTACTGCTGATAGAGAGAGTTTACATGTGCGTTTTGCTGATGAGGCTGTTTGTATTGGCCCCCCTCCTAGTAAAGATTCTTATTTAAATATTCCAAATATTATCTCGGCCGCAGAATTAACCAATGCCGATGCCATACATCCGGGTTATGGCTTCTTATCAGAAAACGCCAAATTTTCTAACATCTGCAGAGAATACAACATCAAGTTTATTGGTGCTACACCTGAACAGATTAATGGCATGGGCGATAAAGCCTCAGCTAAAGAAACCATGAAGAAGGCAGGAGTTCCTACAATTCCAGGTTCTGATGGTTTATTAAGCAGCGTTAAAGAAGGTATTGCTATCGCTAACGATATGGGCTATCCGGTTATACTTAAAGCTACTGCCGGTGGTGGTGGTCGTGGTATGCGTATCGTTTGGAAAGATGAAGACTTTGAAAATGCCTGGGATAGCGCTCGCCAGGAATCCGGCGCCGCTTTTGGTAATGATGGCTTATATTTAGAGAAATATATCGAAGATCCTCGCCATATCGAAATCCAGATTATCGGAGATCAGTTTGGCAAGGCTTGTCACTTATCAGAACGTGATTGTTCTATTCAGCGCCGTCACCAAAAGTTGGTAGAGGAATCTCCATCGCCATTCATGACCGATGAGTTACGTGTACGAATGGGTGAGGCTGCAATTAAAGGTGCGGTTGCCGTAAATTATGAAGGTGCCGGAACGATCGAGTTTTTGGTTGATAAACACCGTAACTTCTATTTTATGGAGATGAATACCCGTATCCAGGTAGAACACCCGGTTACGGAAGAGGTAATCAATTTCGATTTAATTAAAGAGCAGATTAAAGTAGCCGCCGGAATTCCGATTTCAGGCAAAAACTACTTCCCGGATATGCATGCGATTGAATGTCGCATCAATGCTGAAGATCCTTTCAATAACTTCCGCCCATCACCGGGAAAGATTACCAATTTCCACTCTCCGGGTGGCCATGGTGTTCGTGTAGATACGCATGTTTATGCGGGTTATCAAATTCCATCTAATTACGATAGTATGATTGCTAAATTGATCTGTGTAGCACAAACTCGTGAGGAGGCAATCTGTACGATGGAACGTGCTTTAGGAGAGTTTGTAATTGAAGGTGTTAAAACCACCATCCCATTCCATTTGCAGTTGATGAAAGATCCGAATTTCAGAGCAGGAAATTTCACCACAAAATTCATGGAAACATTCGAATTTTCAGAATAATATAAACTATTTCTATATTTAACACCGAAATACCATTCTATTCATTTAGAATGGTATTTTTGTTTTCAACATGAGCGACACTAAAGAAAAATCATCACTAATAAAAACCATCGGGAATAAAGGCAAAAGTTTAGAGGCTGAAATGTCCTTTTTCGACCATCTTGACGTTTTACGCAAGCACTTAATCCGGGCTGTAATTGCCATCGCCGTTTTTACGGGCGTTGCTTTTTATTTTAATGAGGAAATATTAGATAAAATTATTTTTGGGCCTAAAAAACCAGATTTTTGGACTTATCGCATGATGTGTAAGCTTGTTGAGCATTTCCCTTCGCTCGGCAAAGACATGTGTATTACCAAAATTAATGGAGAAATTATCAATACCGAAATGGCAGGACAATTTAACCTGCAACTCAATGTTTGTGTAATGTGTGGTATTGTAGTTGGATTTCCTTATTTACTTTGGGAGATTTGGCGCTTTATTAAACCTGCATTACACGAAAATGAGCGCAAATCAGCAAGTGGTTTTGTATTTTTCGCATCGGTACTTTTTGTACTGGGTATTTTGTTCGGTTACTTTGTGGTATGTCCGTTATCGGTTAACTTTTTAACTGGATATACGGTTAGCTCAGAAATCAAAAACACTTTTACAATAGATTCTTATCTTTCATCTGTCGCTACTTTAACTTTAGGAACAGGAATCATTTTTGAACTTCCCGTGATCATCTTTATCTTATCAAAGCTTGGATTAATGACTCCAAAACTCATGAGATCGAGCAGAAGATATGCTGCAGTTATTGTCTTAATTATTGCCGCTATTGTTACGCCTACTCCAGATATTATGACCATGTTAATCGTTGCTACTCCGCTATTCTTATTATATGAATTGAGTATTTTTGTTTCAGCATACATTGAGAAAAAGAAGAAAAAAGAGGAAATTGCATTTTACGCCAACTAACAAAAACATTACGAATACATTTTATAATTGTCTATAAATTTGATCATGTCTAACATAAAAATAAAGATTGCAATTGGTGCGGATCACGCTGGTTTTGAGTATAAAGAAATATTAAAAAGTTTCCTTAAAGATTATGAAATTAAAGATTTTGGCACCTATTCTTTGGATTCTGTAGATTATCCAGATTTTGCTCATCCTGTAGCCTCAGCTGTAGAAAGTGGCGAATTTAATTATGGCATTTTGCTTTGCGGATCTGCTAATGGTGTTGCCATAACTGCCAATAAACATCAGCACATCAGAGCAGGTTTATGCTGGGAAAATGAGGTCGCATCATTAGTTCGTAAACACAATGATGCAAATGTTTTATGTATACCTGCCCGATTTGTATCAGAAGAACTTGCAAAAGAAATCGCAACAACCTTTTTAAATACAGCATTTGAAGGAGGCCGCCATCAAAACAGGGTTGAAAAAATATCCTGTTAAACAGCAAATCAACTAACTTATTATAAAAAATAATGAACAAAAAAATTTTAACCCTTGGCCTGGCATCCATACTGAGTGTTGGCTGTTATGCCCAAATTAAACCGCTTGTACCGAATAAGGATGCCATAAAGTTTAGCAAGGCGATTAATGTTGATAATGCCTATAAGCATCTTTCTGTATTGGCATCTGATGCTTATGAAGGCCGGGAAACCGGTAAAAAAGGTGCTTGGATGGCGGCGGATTACATTCGTGATTATTTCAAATCTATAGGGTTAAAAGGACCGGTTAATGGGGAGTATTTTCAGAAAATCGATCTGGTAAATTATAACATTAGTGAGAGCATGTTAACCATTAACGGTCAGCCAAAACAAGCTTATAAAGATTATATAATTTCAAGTGGTGCTGTTGGTTTAAATGGTTTTACATTCAGTGCAGATGATATTGTATTTGCAGGCTACGGTATCTCGAAAGATGGTTACAACGATTATGATGGCATCGATATAGCGGGTAAGGTGGTTGTTATTTTTATATCGGGTGATCCAACTGCCAAAGCCGGAGAAAAGACAGATCGTCGCTCAGCTATGATGGCAAGATCAAAAAAGATAACTTATCTAGCTCAAAACAGAGCAAAAGCTGTTATTTTAATTGATCCAACTTTGGATGGCATAACTGAAGATCAAAAGGCTTTTTATGCTGGAGGTCAGGTTATGATGAAAACTCCAGAGGTTGTGGAAAGGATGAAAAAGCAAAACCCTTTCACTACAATCAGCATTTCAACTACAACAGCTAATGAACTTCTAAAAGTTGCGAATACATCAGTTGAAGGGGTTCAAAAGAAAATAGCAGAAACCATGAAACCTGCTTCACAAATACTTAATGTTTCAATTTCTGCAAGTGCAATGAAAAAAGAAACGCCCGTTCGCGGTGAAAATGTGCTAGGTTATCTGGAAGGAACCGATCCCGTTTTAAAGAAAGAAGTTTTGATTTTAACTGGTCATTACGATCATATCGGTATTACCCCGGATGCTGAAGGTACTGACAAGATCAACAACGGTGCCGATGATGATGGTTCCGGAACAACTGGTGTTTTATTAATGGCAAAGGCATTTACTGATGCAAAAAAAGCAGGCAAGGGCTCTAAACGCAGTATTTTATTTATGACCGTTGTTGGTGAAGAAAAAGGGCTTTGGGGTTCTGAATGGTACTCTGAGCACCCGGTTTTCCCAATTCAAAATACCATTGCCAATTTAAATACAGATATGATTGGCCGTACAGGAGAAGAGTATCTTGGCAAACCTGATTCGGCAAATTACATTTATTCTATTGGATCCAATATGTTAAGCAGCGATTTGGGTAAACTAAGCGAGCAGGTTAACGCTACTTACACAAAAATGAAACTGGATTATAAATACGATGACCCTAAAGATCCTGAACGTATTTATTATCGTTCTGACCATTACAACTTTGCCAAACATAATATTCCAATTATTTTCTATTATGATGGGATGTTACAACAAGATTACCACAGGCCAGGCGATGAAATCAGTAAAATCAACTTTCCTCTGCTGGCCAAAAGAGCTCAGCTTACCTATTTTACAGCATGGGAATTAGCGAACAGGGCAAAACGACCTGTTGTTGATATGGACGGAAAAGGTAATCCAAAGAAATAATTAATCCAGAGCCTCCTGATTATTCCGGAGGCTTTTTTATGCACAATACTTTTGCTGGCAATAGAAATTCCTATCTTTGAAATATGATCAAAACTGCCGAGGAATTTTTAGAAAAATCTGATGAGAAAGCTTTCGATTTACCACATCGTAAAACCATAAATTATAATATTGGCAAATACAATGCGGCTGTTGAACGCGGATTGTCAAAATTCGAAAACCTGGAGCTATCGAAAAAGAAAGCACATGTTGTAAAATGGCGGGTAATGGAAAATCTCGATAAATTCTTGCCAGAATTTGAATCGAATTTTCAGAGCCGCGGTGGCAAAGTGATCTGGGCAAATGATGCAGAGGGGGCTCAACAGGAAATCCTGAACATCATCAAAAGAAATAATGGCAAAACAGTCATCAAATCAAAATCGATGACAACTGAAGAGATTCATTTAAACGAATTTCTTGAAAGCAACCAAATAGAATCTTTAGAAAGCGATTTAGGCGAATATATCGTTCAATTGTTAGGGCAACCACCCTATCATATTGTAACGCCTGCAATGCACCTTAGTGCAGTTGAAATCGCTAAACTTTTTCATGATAAGTTCGGAACACCGATAGATGCCACTCCTCAACAATTAACTCAAAAAGCGAGGGAATTACTTAGGGATAAGTATTTAAAGGCTGACATTGGCATAAGCGGAGGAAACTTTTTAATTGCCGATACAGGGAGTATTGCATTGACAGAAAATGAGGGTAATGCTCGTTTGAGCACTACTTTTCCAAAAATACATATTGCCGTTGTTGGCATTGAAAAAATTATTCCATCAATATCGGATTTGGATTTATTCTGGCCTTTGTTGGCATCTCACGGAACAGGACAAAACCTAACCGTTTACAACACCATTTTAAGTGGGCCACGTCAACCAAATGAAACAGATGGCCCTGAAGAAATGTATGTTATCCTTTTGGATAACGGCCGTACAAATCTACTGGCCCAAAAAGAACAGCGTCAAGGTTTATACTGCATTCGTTGTGGTGCATGTTTAAATGCTTGTCCGGTTTACAAAAACATTGGCGGTCATACCTACAACACCACTTACAGCGGACCGATTGGCTCCGTAATTACCCCACATTTAAAGGGAATGGAAGAGTTTAAACATTTAAGTTATGCGTCCAGCCTTTGCGGAAAATGCTCTGAAGTTTGTCCGGTAAAAATCGATATTCATAAAATGCTATTGCTTAATCGCAGGGATGCCGCAGCAACGCATGAAAATGGTAAAGTTGAAGAGGTTGGCTGGAACATGTTTAGCAAAATGATGCAAAAACGCAAGTGGATGGACTTCTTTGGTGGAAAATTTAAAAATTTCATGCTTAAAACTTTCTTCAAAAAGAGTTGGGGTAAATACCGCGAAATGCCAAAAGTTGCAGATAAATCTTTCGCAAAGCAGTGGGAAGAAATGAAGAAGAGTAAGGAGTCTGAAGTCCGGAGTCGCTAGTCCATTATTCAAAAACTGAACCGATATGCAATTCAACAGCGGAAATAAAGACAATCAATTCTTGTTGAATTTATACAAGCGGCTTCTTTATCCACGAATGGTTGAAGATAAAATGCTCAAGCTTTTGCGGCAAGGTCAAATTGGCAAATGGTTTTCAGGCATTGGTCAGGAGGCTATTGCAATTGGCAGTACTCTAGCTATGCAAAGTGATGAATACATCTTACCCATGCATCGCAACCTGGGCGTTTTTACCTCTAGAGATGTTCCCTTAAAAAAATTGATGGCGCAATGGCAAGGTAAGTTAACCGGCTTTACCAAAGGCCGTGATCGCTCCTTTCATTTCGGCACTCAAGATTATAAAATTATCGGGATGATTTCTCATCTCGGCCCTCAAATGGCTTTGGCAGATGGAATTGCCTTGGCTGATGTTTTGGCAAATAAACAAAATGCAACCTTGGTTTTTACAGGTGAAGGCGCTACAAGTGAAGGCGATTTTCACGAGGCGGTTAACGTTGCAGCGGTATGGAACCTTCCGGTTATTTTCCTGATTGAGAATAACGGCTATGGACTTTCTACGCCAATAAATGAGCAGTTTAAATGTAAAAACCTGGTTGAAAAGGCTATTGGTTATGGCATTGAGGGTGTTCAGATTGATGGCAACAATATCCTTGAGGTTTATGACACTATCAGTCGTTTAGCAATGGAAATTCGTAAAAATCCAAGACCTGTTTTGGTTGAATGTCTGACTTTTAGAATGCGTGGTCACGAGGAGGCATCGGGCACAAAATATGTTCCACAGGAGTTATTTGATGAATGGGAAAAGAAAGACCCGTTGAGCAATTACGAAAGCTATTTAATGGAACAAGGGGTATTGAATGCTGATTTAATCCTTGACATTAAAATCAAATACAAAAAAGAGATTGAGCTCGATGTTGAAGCGGCTTTTAATGAACAGGAACCAGTTGCTAATTCTATGGAGGAAGAAAAGGAGATGTATTTTCCTTATCAGCAAACTATAGTTGAACCAGCTCAATCCTCAACAGAAAAAAGATATTTAGATGCGATAACGGATGGGCTGGATGAAGCCATGCAAAAATATCCAAACCTGGTTCTTATGGGCCAGGACATTGCCGATTATGGTGGTGCATTTAAAATTACGGACGGTTTCAGCCAAAAATATGGAAAGAGCCGTGTTCGAAATACCCCAATTTGCGAATCAGCAATTGTAGGAACAGGCCTGGGCTTATCTATAAATGGATTTAAAGCGGTTGTGGAAATGCAGTTTGCCGATTTTGTAACCTGTGGATTTAACCAGATTGTAAATAATCTGGCGAAGACACATTACCGCTGGGCAGAAAAAGCTGATGTTGTGGTTCGAATGCCAACGGGAGCCGGAACTGGTGCTGGCCCATTCCATTCACAAAGCAATGAAGCCTGGTTTACAAAAACCCCCGGACTCAAAATTGTTTATCCGGCATTCCCGGAAGATGCAAAGGGTTTATTGTTGGCTGCAATTGAAGACCCAAATCCTGTTTTATATTTCGAGCACAAATATTTATATAGAAGCTTAACCGCCCCTGTTCCTGATGGTTATTATACAACAGAAATGGGTAAAGCGGTCACACTTGTTAAAGGGAGCAGATTTTCAATCATCACTTATGGTTTAGGGGTACATTGGGCTTTGGAATATTTGAAAAATAATCCGGAAAGCGATGCTACCTTGATTGATTTACGTACCCTTCAACCCTGGGATAAAGAAGCCGTTAGAGATGCTGTAAAGCAAACTGGCCGTATTTTGATTTTGCATGAAGATACTTTAAGCAATGGTTTTGGAGCGGAAATTTCGGCATGGATTGGCGAACATTGCTTTCAATACCTGGATGCACCAGTGATACGTTGTGCCAGTTTGGATACGGCCATACCAATGAATAAAATATTGGAAGATAATTTTTTAGCTAAGGCAAGATTGGCTGAATCGATTGATAAATTATTAAAATACTAAGTTTACAGTTATTAACCAACTCGTCATGCTGAATTTATTTCAGCATCTGTTAGAAAGACTCTGAAACAAGTTCAGAGTGACGAAAAATATAAAAATGCAATGAGCAATTTTAAAGTCGAAGGCAATATAGTTAATATCACAAAGCGAAATATTTTCTTTGGCGAAGTTGAAGTGGAGGCTGGCAAAATAAAATCGATTAAGAAAATTTCTGACATACAAGATAACGCACATTTTATTTTACCAGGATTTATAGATAGTCATGTTCATATAGAAAGCAGCATGTTAATTCCCAGCGAATTTGCCAGACTTGCCGTTGTTCATGGAACCGTTTCAACCGTAAGTGATCCACACGAAATTGCCAACGTTTGTGGGATGGAGGGCGTTGAATTTATGCTATCAAATGGAAATTCTGTTCCTTTTAAATTCAATTTTGGAGCGCCAAGTTGTGTTCCGGCAACCACTTTCGAAACCGCTGGGGCAGAATTAAATCATGAAGACGTTAAATCACTTTTAGAACGATCTGAGATTAAATACCTCAGCGAGATGATGAATTTTCCAGGGGTTTTATATAAGGATGAAGAGGTTTTAAAAAAGATTGCTGCTGCACATAAATTAGGAAAGCCTGTTGATGGCCATGCTCCTGGCTTACGGGGCACCACTGTACAACAATATATCAATGCCGGAATTTCTACCGACCATGAGTGTTTTACGGCAGAAGAGGCATTGGACAAATTGCAGCGAGGGATGAAAATTCTCATCCGTGAAGGCAGTGCTGCAAAAAATTTCGAAGCCTTGATTGGTTTATTAAATGACTGGCCGGAAATGATGATGTTTTGCAGTGATGACAAACATCCGGATAGCTTAGTAGAAAGCCATATCAACCAGCTTTGTGCAAGAGCTGTTGCAAAAGGAATTGATGTTTTTAAAGTCTTACAAGCCGCCTGTATCAATCCTATTCTTCATTATAAATTGGATGTTGGACAGCTGCACATTGATGATTTTGCTGATTTTATTGTAGTTGAGGATTTGGTGAATTTCAAGGTAAAGCAAACCTATATTGATGGAAAGTTACTTGCCGAAGATGGCAAAACAGTTGGCGACTGGGTTACTTCTATTGAGGAAAAAGAATCTGTAAATCATTTTTCTTGTGGTTTTAAAAAGGAGGAAGACTTTATATTTCCTTTCTCTGGTCAGCAAGAAATCCCTGTGATTGAAGCTTTGGATAGTCAACTGATTACGAACAGATTATCATGTAAACCAAAGGTATCAGACAATAATATCGTAAGCGATGTAGAAAATGATGTTTTGAAAATGGTTGTGGTCAACCGTTACCAGGATACTCCTGTTGCCATTTCTTTTGTTAAAAATTTTGGTTTAAAACATGGGGCAATTGCATCAAGTGTAGCCCATGATAGCCATAACATTATTGCTGTTGGTATTGATGATAAAAGTATTTGCGATGCCGTTAACCTGGTTATTAAAGAAACTGGTGGCGTTGTGGCTTTAGGGCGAGGAAAGGAAGAGGTTTTACCCCTGCCTGTTGCTGGTCTGATGAGCAATCAAAATGGCTATAGAGTTGCTGAAAGTTATATTTCAATTGATAATTTTGCCAAGGAATTAGGCTCAACTTTAACTGCTCCCTTTATGACGCTTTCTTTTATGGCTTTGTTGGTTATTCCTCATTTAAAATTAAGCGACAAGGGTTTGTTTGATGGTGATGAGTTTAGGTTTATTTAATGTAATTATCATTCTGTCATTCTGAGCACAGCGAAGAATCCCTATCCTTTTCCTTAGTCTGTCGCAAAGCCATCATTAATTTCTAATTGGTTTGTGAGCCACAAACCAAGGACTCGATATAGACAAAACTACATAACGCCCTCAATTCTATCAGAAAACACATTAACCAATTTGTAGTCTTCATTTAGTTTAAGTACTTCAGTCCATAAAGCATTCAGCACTTCATGAAATTGATTCATCTTCATATTACCAAGCCTGATATGAATAATTTTAGGGGGTGGATTATGCAGCAGGATACGAGAAGAAAAATCACTGTCTTTAGTAATAATCGTTAAATTATTCAATTCAGCATATTTCCAAATTTCTGTGTCTGACCATTCATCACCTAAATCATATTGATGAACATATTGGTTTGTGTTCCATAAAGAGAAAAACCGAGGTAAGTTTACATCAATTAGAAACACCTTATCCATTTAAGCTACAGCTTGTTTAATAATAAAGCTATGGTTCATTAATTCTGTTGCATAACGCAAACATGCGGTAATATCTTCGGGTTCTAAAGATGGGTACTGTTTTAAAATTTCTTCAGAGGTTTCTCCTGCACTAAGAAACTCCATTATTGTCTGTACAGTGATTCTTTTACCTCGTATTATAGGTTTTCCGTTACAAACATCACCATCAATATATATCCGGTCAAAAATCTTTTCCATAAAGTAAAGTTAATCAATTACTTTAGTTTTTAAGAATGTCAGAAATGCGAAATTAATTTACCCTACCAAAAAAACCTCCGCAAGCGGATTAAATAAATACAACCTTTTATCCTCTAAACAAACACATCGATAGCGTTTTCTTATTCTTTCGCCTTTCGTAAATCGTCGCCCATCTTTTATTTTGAAAACCGTATTTGTTGGCAACTGTTCAAGATGCAGGATTTCTGTTTTGTTTTCATCATACTTTTTTAAGGCTCTTGATAAATGCAAGTCAGAACAGCTTGATGCAGCCGGGTTTGCCATATAATTGTCTATTGCCCCGTGCAGATCATTAGGAAAAATATTCAGTTCAAAAAAAGGGATCATCATCCTTTTAAAGTTATTTTTCCATTCTATACCATGAGGTTTAACCTTGTTTTTGAAATCGTTCCAAGTTAAGAGGTGAGCAAACTCATGTACTGTAGTAACCAGGAAAGCGTAATGATTTAGATTGAAATTTACGGAAATCCGATGACCTTTATCGCGGTATGGGTGGCGATAATCGCCGAGTTTTGTAGATCGGGTTTTGGCTATCTTAAATTCACACTGAAAGTAATCTATCCATTTTGCAATTAGCGGTGCTGCCTCGGCTGGCATATATTGCGCTAAAACTTTAACCTTTTCCATTTAACCGCAAAGTTCGCAAAGTGTTTCGCAAAGAAACAAAGAAAAGTTATAAGCCATTAGCCATTCGTTTTAGCCCGTCCCTTAGCCTAGTCACATTAAAATTCATCAAAAGACCCAATTTGTAATTTCCCAATTTCATATAATTTAACCGCAAAGTTCGCAAAGTTTTTCGCAAAGAAACAAAGAAAAGTCATAAGCCATTAGCGATTCGTTTTAGCCCGTCCCTTAACCTAATCACATTAAAATTCATCAAAAGGCCCAATTTATAATTTCCCAATTTCATATAAGTTAAAGTTTGGGCCAAATGAACATCATTCAAAGCCTCAACACTTTTTAACTCCAAAACTAATTTGTTTCCAACCAATATATCAATTCTATATCCACAGTCTAACTTTATATCCTCAAAAATTAAAGGCATTATCTTTTCCTTTTCTGCAAACAATCCAGCCTTAGTGATTTTATAATACAAACATTCTTTATAAGCACTTTCCAACAAGCCAGGACCCAAAGCATTATGAACTTCAATTGCCAATCCAATTACTATTCTTGACAATTCATTCTCATCCATATTTTTGAAATTTGCTTTGTGTTCTTTGCGCTTCTTTCTTAGCGTTCTTTGCGGTTAAATTGCAGCCTTACTCCTCCGATGGAAACAACGATGCCAGCACCAATTTTATCTCCCCAAAAGAATAGTCCTTTCCTAAAAATTCTCTGATAGTAGCCATAGATTTGGTTTTTTGGCTTTCTACAGCATCGGTAATGTTCCTAATCTTATTCGGTTTCACCAATTTAACAACATCCAATTGCTGGGTTGAAACATAGTAAGCTAAATGCCCCTCAATTGTACCAACCGAAAAGCCACGTTCCTTTGCAATCTCCTCTAAGGTTTTACCTTGATTATACAGTTCAAAACTCACCAGTTTCGTATCAATTTTTGGTTCCTTTTTCTTCTTTTCAACCGGTGATTTCACTTTAAGAACAGCGCCCTTTAATTGAATGGCTTTCTGCAATTGTTGATTTCGCTCAACGGCATTTAATAGAGCTTCGGTATCTGCCTTACTGAATTCTTTCCCCTCAATAATCGCCTGCAATAAAGCTTTGCTCTTATGCATCTTTTTAAGTTGCTCATAAACCAGAATCTCCAGTTCGAGCAATTCTGTTAAATAGGTCTTAACCTGTTTTTCTTCTTTAACAGCCTCTATCTGAGTCAAAAATTGATCAGAAACCCCTTTTATTAAAGGATTGAAATAATTCAGCGCAGCCTCTACCCTTTTCGAAACATTAAACAAAGTATGTTCATCCTGCTGTGCAAAAAGTTTTTTAAGCTGATTTATAAAAGTATCTGCTGTTGCTGTAATTTTCTGGAAATCGACATAAAGATTATTTGTCCAATCTTCGTATTTCTGTTTGGCAGATTTACTTTCACTTTTATCGAAAGTTTGAGTATGCTCCTTAAAATAATAACGGATGATATTTAAATCGAAAGCAGCCATTAAATAGCTTTTTATAAAAGCATAACTTTCAGTACTGATCTGCTCATTCAGCACTTCTGTAGGCTGCTTGGTTTTAGAAAAATAATGAATGTTTTGGTCTTGCTGTAAACCGCCCTCCTTCAAATGCGAAGTCAGAACCAAACCTTTGAGCGAGCGCAACCGGGATAACGCAACATAAGCCTGTCCTGGTGCAAAAGCATCGCCAACATCAATAATCGCCTTATCAAAAGTTAAACCCTGACTTTTATGAACGGTTATCGCCCAAGCTAATTTTATAGGGTATTGAATAAATGAACCCGCAATATTCTCCTGGATTTCATTGGTTACCTCGTCCAGTTTATATTTTACATTTTCCCAAGTGTAAGGAGAAATTTGAATAATCTCTTTTTCTTCGGGCAGTTCAATCTCGATTAAATCCTTTTCTATATGATGTACAATTCCGATTTTACCATTGTAATATCGTTTTTCAATACCCATATCATTTTTGATGAACATAATCTGTGCCCCAACCTTAAGCTCTAAACTCTTATCATTGGGATAGGCGTACTCATTAAAATCGCCCTGGATTTTGGCATCAAAGAAATAAGATTTTGTTTTAAGTTGGGTTAATCTTTCCCGGTTAATACTATCTGCTTTATTGTTATGGGTGGTTAGCGTGATGTAATTTTCATCCGCAGATGGTTTAAAATCTTGTTTGAAATGCTGCTTAAGTAATGTTGTATCTTCCGCCGTGATTTTATTGTTCCGAAGATTATTTAATAAATTGATAAATATCAAATCATCCTGACGGTAAATCTTATCCAGCTCAATATAAATTGGCGGGTTGTTCTGCAAAGCTAAGGCATCGAAAAAATAAATGCTCTTGTAGAACTTCGCCATTACCCTCCATTCGTCATTTTTTACTACAGGGGGCAATTGATGTAAATCGCCGATAAATAACAGTTGTACGCCTCCAAAAGGAAGGTTTCGATTTCTCCGCACATAACGCAAAGCGAAATCAATGGCATCCAACATATCTGCCCGCAACATACTCACCTCATCAATAACCAACAGTTCCAGTTCTTGCAACATACGGCGTTTATTACCTTGCATATTCAAATGGCGAACTAAGGTTTTTGGTGTATTGAAATTAAAATTGATGTTTTCATCCAAAATATTCCCTACTGAATCCGGAAAAAATGCACCAAAAGGCAACTGGAAAAGTGAATGTATGGTTACGCCTGCCGCATTAATGGCTGCTATACCCGTAGGTGCAGCAATCAATGCTTTTTTATGCGTCAACTTAATCAACTTATGCAAGAATGTTGTTTTTCCTGTTCCAGCTTTTCCCGTTAAAAAAACATGCTTGGAAGTATAATTAACAAACTTAGCCGCAATTTCAGCAGGTACGGTAGATTCTTCTAAATCTGGCATGGGACTTTAAATTATGAGTTGATAATTAGGGCGGGATGATTAAAGCTAACAATTAAAATTCAAAAATAATCAAAATAGACTAGGATTAGTTTGATTTTAGGATTATAAGATTCAATCAGTTGGCAGTTTTCAATCAACCGATTTAAACAGTTAACCTATTTCCAATTTCCATTAAAAGAATACGCAGTTAACCGACTAACCAATTTAAACAGTTAACCTATTTCCAATTTACTGTTTTCTATTTCCGGTTCACAATTTCCAGTTTTCATCAAAAGAACGTACAGTTAAACACTTAAACTATCTAAAGCTTTTTCTTATCTTTGCAGCCTCATGGAGCAAAAATCTAAAATTCTTTTCTTAGCAAGATTTCTTTAACGCCGCCTCCTTTCCTTAAAATTTCAATTTTTATTATGCTTAACCCTGAAATAGAAAAACGTAAAACCTTTGCCATTATTAGTCACCCCGATGCGGGTAAGACCACTTTGACAGAAAAATTTCTGTTGTTTGGTGGTGCCATTAACACGGCTGGTGCTGTAAAACGGAATAAGGCAAACCAAAGCAATACCTCCGATTTTATGGAGATTGAAAAGCAACGTGGGATCTCGGTTGCAACTTCGGTTATGGGATTCGAATACAGTGGAAAACGCATCAATATTTTGGATACGCCAGGTCACAAAGATTTCGCAGAAGATACTTACCGAACTTTATCTGCTGTGGATAGTGTAATCTTAGTTGTGGATTGTGTTAAAGGGGTTGAGGAACAAACCGAAAAATTGATGTCGGTTTGCAGGATGCGCAACACACCTGTAATTATCTTCATCAATAAAATGGATAGAGAAGGTAAAGATGCTTTCGATCTGTTGGATGAGATTGAAGAGAAACTGAACATTAGCCTTTGTCCGCTTTCCTGGCCAATTGGCCAGGGACATACTTTTAAAGGTGTTTATAGCATTTATAATAAGCATTTAAATCTTTTTAATTCTGATAAAACCAAAGTGACCGATTCTGTGGTTGCGGCAAATGATTTAGATGACAAATCGCTTTTGGATTACCTGAAAGAAAACGAAATCAACGCCTTAAAAGATGATGTAGAGCTGGTTGATGGTATTTATGGACAGGTTGATAAAGATTTATATACAGAGGGTTTATTGGCTCCGGTTTTCTTCGGTAGTGCAATTAACAACTTCGGGATCAAGGAATTGCTGGATACTTTTATCGATATCGCTCCAAGTCCGAAACATAGAGAAGCTGAAGAACGCGATGTATTGGTTCAAGAGAAAAACTTCAGTGGTTTTGTATTTAAAATCCATGCCAACTTAGACCCAAAACACCGTGACCGGATTGCATTTTTAAGAATCTGTTCGGGAAAATTTGAGCGGAATAAATTTTATTACCATACCCGTCAGGATAAAAAATTGAAGTTTAGCAATCCGATGGATTTCATGGCGAACGAAAAAAGTATTGTTGAAGAGGCATGGCCAGGCGATGTGGTTGGTTTATACGATAGTGGAAACTTTAAAATTGGCGATACGCTTACCGAGGGTGAAAAATTACAATTCAAAGGGATTCCAAGTTTCTCTCCATCTATTTTTAAAGAGGTAGAGAATATGGATCCGATGCGTACCAAACAATTGGAAAAAGGTATCGAGCAATTAACGGATGAGGGTGTAGCTCAATTATTTGTAATGCAACCGGGTAATCGTAAGGTAATCGGTGCCGTTGGGGAGCTTCAATTTGAGGTAATCAACTTTAGGTTAGAGCATGAATATGGTGCAAAATGTCGTTTCCGTACCTTGAGTTACACTCGCTCAAGTTGGGTAACCTCATCTGACAGGAAAAAGTTAGATGAGTTTGTAAAACGTAAGCAACAGCACATCGGTTTTGACAAAGAGGCTAATCCTGTTTATTTGGCGGATAGTGAGTACATGATAAACTTAACCAAACAGGATTATCCTGATATTGATTTCCATAAGACCAGTGAGTTTAAATAAAAGAGTCGGAAGTCTTTAGTCAGGAGCCAGAAGTTTAGCTCGCCTAATTTAAAATCCCTTTTCAAAAAACTGAAGGAGGATTTTTTGCTTTATCGTCATTGCGAGGAACGAAGCAATCTATATAGGGCAGTCCTTTTCGACATTAATTGGGGCGAGTTTATTTATTCAGGTAGTAAAACAGCAGATTTATTCTCATAATAAGTGTAAGTCTGTCTCAGCCTCTTCTTTATTTTCGATATCAATAATCTGGGAGAAAGTACTTTTACGGCTTCACCAAAACCTAAAATTTCACGTTCCAGCTCATAGTTTAATACCACGTCAATACGAAAAGTTGTGGTAAGCTCATTTTTACTTAAAAGTATCTGAGAATGGTGAATGGGTTTCGTGATTACATAAGGTGCATGGTCATTCGTAAACTCTAAAATTACCTTTTGCGCCCGGTCTCTTTCGCTTTTCGTAACCCCTATCAAATCATCGTAATAGCGTTCGAAATCTACACCCTCATAATTTACAAAAGCTTCATTCGGTAATTCCTGAAACTCGATAATTCTATCCAATGCCAAATTTAATATCCCTGGTCGCTTTTTAGCTTTAGCGATTAGAAACCATCTGTTTCTATATTCTTTCAGCAAATAAGGGTAATAGATTCCCTGTTGCGACTGCTGTGCTTTGAAAGATTTATACTCAATGAGCAGCGATTGTTTATTTAAGATAGCCTGGTATAATGGTGGAATACACTCCAAGCCCTTAACCAGTTTATTGTTTTCCAATTGGATGTTATTGCCACTTTGCTTGGTCGATTTATATAGGTTATTCTCCAACCTGGCAATCATATCGCTCATTTCATCGAAATAATTAAAGGCATTAAATTGCTTTAAAACGCCTACTATTTCTTTCATCTTATCTACATCGGCATTGTTAATGGGTGCTTTGGTAATACTGAAGGTTGGGTCTTCATAAGCATAAAACCGTTTATCTTTTACTACAATCGGTGCATTATAGCCCAACTTATCGCTCCGCATCAATTGGATATCGGCCTGGATTGTCCGTTTGCTTACGCCCGTTGTAATGCCCTCCAATTCGTACAAGGTTGCAGAAACCTTTTCAATGATATCATCCAATGTCCACTTACGGAAACGATTTTTCAAACAATCGTCAATTGTTTTGTACCGGATGAGCGCCAATTTATTTATTGCCATTTTGTAAAATTTAGGCTTTTTGCCAAAAACTTGATTAGAAAGCTGCATTAAATATAATAAACTCTTTTTCTTCTACGCAACAGAGTTGCGTATATAGCAATAAAAATCAGCTCTTCCACTTCAAATAAAAAATTATTTATTTGATTATCTGACAATTAAACAAAAACCGAGCAAATAGTTTTTATTGCGCAAATCGGCCGCGTAGTGGTGATGGCATCTTTGTAATGTCGCCAGTCGATAAAGTTCTTTGAGAAATATTAAACTATGATATATAAGAAATCCCGAAAGGGATGGCAATACTAAATAATTATCTATCCAAGGTTGTGGGTTTCAGAATAGCCCCAAAGTGTTCATGTCGTTGCGTAGAATATTCTGATAGAGATTATGATAGATTGTCCAAAACACGTTGTGTGTCGTGGGTTCGAATCCCACTTCCGGTATAACCGGGATAGCTCAGAGGTAGAGTAACAACCAAAGTTGCAGGTTCGAATCCTGCTTTCCAACCATTATGGAAATGCTAATTGGTAAGCCGTGATGGGCTCAAAATCCATTACAAAAAAGAAGAGTAACTTTTCAAATTGCTCAAAAACCCAGCGTTGCGAAACCGCATTTGGCTCAAGGATTTTTCGAAATCCAAAAAGCGAATTTGTGCTTTGCTCAGTAAGCATCAGCGAAGAAAGAAAAGATTTAAAAATCAAATTATTTAAATCGAAAAGGTATAGAACTCTAGCGAGTTTAAGCCTGATTAGAAAAATCTCATTTCATTTTTAAACACAGCTTGATCAGCTTTTGCTTCCGCAGAAAACGGATAAATGTTCTTCCGCAACGCTTTTAAATGAAAAATAATTTTTAGCCATATCTCATTTGAAGTCCTCCTTTTCAGGGGAGGATTTAGGTGGGCTTTAAACATCAGAAAACATGAAAAGAGTAACCATTAACACCAATTATGTTGGATTGGTGTTCAAAAAAGGAAAATTAAAAGAAGTATTAACCGCAGGAACTTACTGGTTAGGTTTTGGCGAAAGCATGACTTTGTACGACATGAGCAAGGAGTATTTTTACTCGGTTGCCGAGTTGGATATCTTGTTGGAAAACGCAGATTTTGTGAATTTGATTCACTTGGTAAGTGTTGCCGATAATGAGTTGGCTTTGGTTTATCAAAACAAAAACTTCAAGAATGTTTTGACTGCTGGTAGACACGCCATTTGGAAAGGTTTATCGGAATATAACTTCGTTAAGGTAGATATCAGTAACATCAAAATCGATGAAACGATTGATAAGAACTTGTTGGAAAAAGCTTCATTGATAAATTATATCAGGGCTTACAAAGTAGAATCTTTCGAAAAAGCTTTGTTGTTTATCGATGGCAAATTCGAAAAGGTAATGGATGCCGGAAACTACGTGTATTGGAAAAACAGCACCACCATTCAAGTTTTGAAAACCGATATGAGACAATTGAACATGGAGATTATCGGACAAGAAATCTTGACCAAAGATAAAGCTCAATTGAGGATTAACTTCAGCATCCAATACAAAGTGGAAGATATTATCAAAGCTTTGTTGGAGAACAAGGAGTTTGAAAAACAATTGTACATCACGATGCAATTGGCATTAAGGGAATGTATTGGCTTAATGACTTTTGATGAATTGATGGAAAGCAAAGAAAAAGTTGCTGAAGTTGTAATGAGCTTAGCCTTGGATAAGGTTGAAAACTTGGGTGTAAAATTAACGAACTGTGGTGTTAAAGATATCGTTTTACCAGGTGATGTTAAGGAAATTATGAACCAGGTTTTGGTTGCCGAGAAAAGGGCTCAAGCCAACATCATTACCAGAAGAGAGGAAACTGCCTCGACCAGAAGTTTGTTGAACACCGCCAAATTGATGGAAGACAACAGCATGTTGTATAAGTTGAAAGAGATGGAATACGTAGAGAAAATTGCGGAAAAAATTAATAACATCAGCTTATCGGGCAGCGGACAAATTGTAGACCAATTGAAACAAATCTTCGTAAAATAAATTAAATTTAGACGCCCTCGGCTAGGTGATTGATGCCTGCCGAGGATTAATTAGGAACAAATGAACAACAACATAACAGGAAAAAATCTCATCGAATTAGGTTATTCCGAAGGAAAAATACTAGGCTTGGCTTTAGATATTTTGAAAGATAACTTTTCAGATATTGAAGAAAAAGAAATCCTTGCCTTATTTAAAAAAGTAAAGGACTATCCGGAAAGTTTTTTGGACGACCCGACATTAAACTCATTAGCAACTGCTATGATTGAGGATGCAAAAGCGGATGGTACAATCGAGCTGATTGAAAACGCAAAATCTTATTCCATTTTTGGGGAAGATTATATTGAAGAGGGTGCCAGAAACCAAATGGATATTGCCATGAAATTACCGGTAACAGCAGCCGGAGCTTTAATGCCAGATGCACATCAAGGTTATGGCTTACCCATTGGTGGCGTTTTAGCAACCCGAAATGCCATAATTCCTTATGGTGTTGGCGTAGATATTGGTTGCCGAATGGCTTTGAGTATTTTCGATATTCCTGAAAAACATTATTTCGGTAAAGATGCCATGTACAAACGTGAGCTGATTGCCTTTACCAAATTTGGTGCCGGGAAAGATTATAAAGGAAATGAAAGAGCAGAACATGAGGTTTTGGATAGAACTGAATTTAACTCAACGCCTTTCTTAAAAAACCTACATGGAAAAGCTTATGCTCAATTGGGAACATCGGGTGGCGGAAATCACTTTGTAGAATGGGGAATTATAGAGTTTGCAGAGCGAGACGAAGTCCTAAATATTAATAAAGGTCGTTATGTAGCTCTATTAACGCATTCAGGCTCCAGAGGTTTTGGGGCAACCATAGCAGGACATTACACTAAACTGGCGAAAGATATTTGTAAGCTCCCAAAAGAAGCGGCTAATCTTGCTTATTTGGATTTGAATTCTGCTGAAGGTCAAGAATATTGGATTGCGATGAACTTAGCGGGCGATTATGCATCTGCTTGCCATGAGGTTATCCATAAAAGATTGACCAAAGCCATTGGTGCCAAAGTTTTAGTCAAGGTAGAAAACCACCATAATTTTGCCTGGAAAGAAACGATAAATGGAGAAGAAGTAATCGTGCATAGAAAAGGTGCTACGCCAGCAGGAAAAGGCGTTATGGGTATTATTCCGGGAAGTATGACTGCCCCAGGATTTTTGGTTAGGGGAAAAGGCGAATTAAGCTCCATAAATTCTGCTTCACATGGCGCAGGTAGACAAATGAGCCGTACAAAAGCCATTCAATCTATTACGAAATCAGAGATGAAAGCCATTTTAAAAGACCATAACGTAACCTTAATTGGTGCCGGATTAGATGAAGCTCCAATGGCTTATAAAGACATTAATAAGGTTATGGCTGCTCAAACTGAATTGGTTGATGTTGTTGCCAAATTTGAGCCTAAAATGGTGAGAATGGCTGATGATGGAAGTCGGGAGGATTAGAACCCCAAACCCCTAAAAAATTTAGTCATCCGATGAATATTGGCAAGGTGCATATATTCATCGGATGACTAATCCAGAAACTCCTCAGGGGCTTTTTAATAGCAATTCGCCATTACTGTTATGCATTTACTATTATTTAAAAGAGCATCGGTTCTTGCCTATTATCCCAAAAGAAAAGGACTTCTATCCTATCTGATTTAATCTCATAAAATACAGAAGAAATCTTTTTTATTAAGCCTTGCCTAATATTAGAATCAAATTCGGTTTCTTTATAAATGAAAGGCGAATTCCCAATTAGTTCTAAAGTTTTAATGGTATTCTTCTTAAAATCGTTTAATGCTTTAACACCCAATCTTTCATGTATTTGAGCACAAATCGACTCAAACGTTTTTAATGCTGTTTCGGATATTACAACAGGCAAACTCATTAAATAGAGGCAATTTTTTCCTTAAACTCTTCTAGAGAAAAGCTTTTGCCTGCTTTTATATCTTCCTGTCCGTTTTTGATACCAGATATGACATGAGTTGGTAAAGAAGCATTTTTTTTAATTTCATAAGGTACTTCTAAAGCATTAAGAAATGCCTTTAATGCTTTTTCTTGTAATTTATCGGGATGTACAAGATACGTTTCCATATTGACTTGATTTAAAAATTAAATATACAAATTTAAAGGGTATTTAAATGAAATTCCAAATCCTTTAAGGGTGTTACCATACTAAGACCAAAAACCAAGCCCTCTCTTCAAAATGAATAACCCGAGCCAAACCTCAAGATATTCTTAGGAAGAATTTTTGAAGAAGGCTTTTAATAAAAAACGTAGTCATCCGATGAATATTGGCAAAATGCATATATTCATCGGATGACTAATTCAGAGCTCGTTTCAGTTCTGATTAATAGAAAAGCCTCTTCAATTGAGTTTGAAGAGGCTTTTCTTATGGTTCAATCTACTAAAAACTCGTATCCGTAATTAAAAAATATTCGATTACCGTTGTATCTGTTTTTTTTGTTTCCCCTTTTGAGTTTGTTGTATTGCTGATATTTGTAACCGTTAAATATCTTTTCGGGTCCCCTTGTGATTCATGAACACTTACTGTAGCATAATTATCGCCTATTTCTTCTGTAGGTAAATGTTCTTTTAATATTTTCAAATTACCTCTACCTAAATCGTTCAGCAATTCATCCTTATTCTCAACAAATTTGATTTTCCCCTCCAAATCACGTTTTTTCATCCAACTGTTATTCAACTCAGAAAAAGGTTTGGATGCCTTGCCGGAACTCGCCATCAAAATGGGAATAAAGATAATTAATGCCGCTTCAATTGCCCAAATCAGCCATAAAAACCAACCCGAAACCACATTACTTTTTATATTAAAAGTTCCAACCTCGTTTAATTGAACTATCGCTTTAAATAATACATTTGGATGAAGAAATGCATAAATAAATCCATCTAAATTAAATGATGAACGTACCCAAGTTCCACCGCCCATGCTTCCCTCTGCATTATACATCAAGGATACAAATAGTGCCCATTGTGCATAGAATACAAACAAGGCACAAATTATAGCGAGGATTGATGCAATTTTGGTGTTTCTAACTTTCCCCAATCCAAGACCAAGATTTATAGCATAGGCAACACAGAAGCCTAATCCAATGGTAATAAAAACATTAAAATAAATAATGGGAATAAACCATTGGAGCGCAATATATGCGATTGTTAGTCCTAAAGATATTGCAAGACTTATGATAAAGGCCGCAACAATTCCACCAACAGGAGCCGATCCTGATGGCTTGTAATACAAATCATTCATGTTTTATAGTTTGTTTGGTTAAATTTTAATACTAAAAACTGGGGATGATTTTTATAATATTCCGCAAATATAAAAATCTGCGAAATATTTAAAAGCTTATTTTAATCTGCTTAATGCTGTTTTTATTCGAGGCATCATATCCTTAATATCCTGTAAGGTACAAGCTCCAACCGATGCTCTGAACCAAGGCATATCATCATCGTTTCCGAATGCAGAGAATGGAACTAATGCCGCTTGTGCTTCTTTAATCAGATAGAAATTTACATCAGCGCTATCTTTTAAAAATTGGCCATCAGGTGTAGTTTTTCCAATGTAATCGATTTTAATTGTCAGATAAATTGCGCCCATTGGTTCAACGGCATCTACATTAAAACCTTCGTTTTTTAATTCGTTAAAACCATTGTATAAAGCATTTAAACTATCCTGAATCTGCTTTTTAAAACTGGTTAAAAAAGTATCAACCAGATTTTTATCCGCAAAATATTTAGACATCGCAACTTGTTCTGCTTTAGGTGCCCAAGCACCCATGTGACCGACCAAAGCTTTCATTTTATCCACAATATCTGCAGGACCAAAACCCCAACCCACACGAACACCAGTTGCAGCCAAGCATTTAGAACTACCATCAATAAAAACGGTATAGTCTTTAATTGCTGGCTTTAAGGTAACGGGATTCACATGTGCTTTACCGAAAGTTAAAAGCGAATAAATCTGGTCGTACATTAGATACAAGGGTTTTTCATCTGCTCCACGAGATGCATTCTCTTCCAGTACTGCATCGCAAATTTCTGCCAATTGCTCGGCATCGAACATGGTTCCGGTCGGATTTAATGGCGAACATAAAGCCAATAAAGTTGCTCCTTTTAAATGCGGTTTCAACTGTGCAGCAGTGGGCATAAAGTTATGTTCTGCATCTGTTTCTACAGCAATGGCATTTGCAGATGTTAAATGGCAATAGTGATTGTTGTTCCAAGATGGTGCAGGAAAAACTACGGTATCTCCTGGGTCGATTAAAGCCAAATAAGTAGCATAAATCAAAGGTCGGGAACCGCCAGAAATCAAGATGCTGTTGGTTGGATATTCTAAACCAAATCTATCTTTCAATAACTCTGAAACGGTTTCTCTTAATGGCAAAATACCATCAGCTGGTGGATAATTGGTTTGATTTTGGTGATAAGCCTCAACAATTCCAGCTTTTAGTTCTGTCGGGATTGGATAAATATTAGCGTCAAAATCGCCGATGGTTAAATTGGCAATAGATGCGCCCTTGCGTTTCATCTCATTAACTTCGTTACCTATTTTTATAATTTCTGAGCCGATTAATGAGTTGGCTAGTACTGAAACTTTCATATATACAATTTTTCGTCATTGCGAGGCTGGGTTTTAGCGAGCCGAAGCAATCTGTTATAGTATTATTTATTTTTATTCTTCAAAGAAAGCCTTTGTGACTTTTCCTTTTAATTTTTTTACTTCTTTAATGGAACAATTTTTCCGCTGTTCATTTGCTTTCTATCGCATTAGGATTGTCCCAAAGGGATTTCTTTGGAACTTTCGTTCCTCGCAATGACGCCCACCGAAACAAACTTATTGAATCAATTTCTCTATCGCTTTATTCACTTTTTCGAAACCAAATTGATTCAGAACCTGATGCATGGCATCAGAAATCTGTTCGTTACAAAGATTGCCGATGCTTCCTTCGTGTGTATGATGTATTTGGCTTGATGGCGCAAAAGTACCATTTTCTATCTGTTCGCCAACAATTTTATAAGCCTCTCTAAAAGGCACACCTTGTAAAGCCAAATCGTTAACTACCTCTACACTAAACAGGTAATCGTATTTTTTATCTTTTAAAATATCATCTTTTATAGTGATGTTCTGGAACATGAAAGTGGCAATCTCCAAACATTCATTCAAAGAAGTTATTGCAGGAAAAAGATTTTCCTTTAGCAATTGTAAATCGCGATGATAGCCCGATGGCAAATTGGTAATCATCATGGCAATTTCGTTAGGCAAAGCCTGGATTTTGTTACAACGCGAACGAATCAACTCAAAAACATCAGGGTTTTTTTTGTGTGGCATGATGCTCGAACCTGTAGTCAATTCTGCCGGAAAACTAATGAAACCAAAGTTTTGGTTGATGAACAAACAGACATCCATTGCCATTTTAGCCAAAGTTGCTGCCAAAGCCGACATGGCTTGCGCCAAAATCCTTTCAGTTTTCCCCCTACCCATTTGTGCATAAACCACATTGTAATTTAGGCTTTCAAAACCTAACAATTCGGTTGTTAAAGTTCTGTTTAAGGGAAATGATGAGCCGTAGCCTGCTGCAGAACCCAATGGATTTTTGTTGGTAATTTTCCAAGCTGCCAACATCAGCTCCATATCATCTGCCAGGCTTTCGGCATAAGCACCAAACCACAGTCCGAAAGATGAGGGCATTGCAATCTGCAAATGCGTGTAACCTGGTAATAATTTATCCTTATGCGTATTGCTTAATTCTATCAATTGATTGAACAGAGTCGAAGTTTGTTCAACCATATCTTCGATACAGGCTCTAAAGAACAATTTCAAATCGACTAAAACCTGGTCGTTACGGGAACGACCACTGTGGATTTTCTTTCCAGCTTCGCCAATACGTTGAGTAAGTAACCACTCTACTTGCGAATGTACATCTTCAACGCTATCTTCAATCCTGAAATTTCCAGCCTCAATTTCAGCATAAATATTTTTAAGCTCCTGCTGAACCGTTTTCAGTTCTTCAGCAGTAAGCAAATCAATGGTTTCCAACATTTGTGTATGTGCCAGAGAGCCCAATACATCAAATTTTGCCATTTGTAAATCCAGTTCACGGTCTTTACCAACCGTAAAGTTTTCTACAAATTGATTTACATCTATATTTTTTTGCCAGATTTTCATACTAGTATTTTAAATTAGCCACAAAGGGCCCAAAGTTTTTCGCAGAGAATGTTAAGGATTTAAATCATATTTATTGGATTTCTAAGCAAGAAAATTCATCCTGCTTAAAAAAATCAGCAATCAATTCTTTTTTTGATAAGATAATTTGAGAAACAGATAAAGTGGTATTATTGCCAGACCTTAACCATATAATTTTAGGTGGATGTCCGTAGAGATTCGATAGTTCATAGAAATCAGCATCGAAAGTAATGATAATGAAACCATTTTGACCAGCGTATTTCCAAATCTCCTTATCGGGTTTATCTTCAAGCTGCAATTCGCGAACTTGTTTACTTTCTGGAAAAGTTTGTTCAATTAACTTTAAAATACGATAAGAGATATTTTGGTCAAAAAGTAATTTCACTAGGCAACTCTAATTTTATGTTCCTTATCTGCTGCATATGCCAGACACGCTAAGATCTGTTCTTCATTGATTTCTGGAAAATCCTCCAGAATATTTTGTAACGTCATGCCATTTGCAAGCCAACCTAAAACATCATAAACAGCTATTCTGGTACCTTTTATACAAGGCTTACCAAACCGTTTATCTGCATTTATTTCTATGAAATTTGAATATGTTTTCATAACTCAAAGATACATAATATTATACGATATGTAAGATGACGACATTAAGCACAATTAAATTAATCGCAAAGGACGCAAAATTTTTCGCAGAGCACACAAAGCTTTTACTCAACAAATTAAGATTGCTTCGTTCCTCGAATGACGATTACTCTATAACTGGTTTCAGCATATTCACATAACCTTCCACACCTTCAGCAATTTCTCTCACATAAATAAATTCATCAGCCATATGCGAACGACCAGAAAAACCTGGACCAACTTTTACAGATGGAATACTTAACAAAGCCTGGTCAGAAGTGGTCGGTGAACCATAAGTTGTTCTTCCCAAAGCAATTCCAGCCTGTACCAATGGATGATTTTTATCAATTGACGATGGTTTTAAACGGATTGAACGAGGTGTAACATCACAATCAACATTTGCTCGAATAATCTCTAAAACCTCCTCATTCGTATAAGCATCAGTTACACGAACATCAACAGTAAAGGTACAATTTGCAGGCACGACGTTGTGTTGCGAACCCGCACTGATAATCGTAACGGTCATTTTCAGCGGTCCAAAAACTTCTGATACTTTAGGGAATTGATAATTCCTGAACCATTCAATGTCTTTTAATGCTTTATAAATTGCGTTCTCCCCTTCTTCCCTTGCGGCATGACCGGCTTTTCCATGTGATACACAATCCAAAACCAATAATCCACGCTCTGCAATGGCTAAGTTCATTTCTGTTGGCTCTCCTACGATTCCGAATTCAAGTTCGCCCAAATCTGGAAGAACCAGTTCCAAACCATTGTTTCCTGAGATTTCTTCCTCTGCTGTTGCAGCCAAACAGATGTTATATTTTAAATCACTTTGCTCATAAAAATAAAGGAATGTTCCAATTAAAGAAACCAGGCAACCACCTGCATCATTACTACCTAAACCAAATAATTTATCGCCTTCAATTGCGGCATCATAAGGGTCGCGGGTATAACCAGAATTTGGCTTTACCGTATCGTGATGAGAGTTTAGAAGCAAAGTCGGTTTTGACGCATCGAAATGTTTATTGTACGCCCAAATGTTGTTCAATTTACGTTGGGTTTTTATCCCTCTTTCTTCTAAAAATTGTGCAATTAAATTCGCTGTTCTATCTTCTTCTTTACTAAAAGACTGGATGCGAATTAATTGACGCAACAAATCCAGGCTCTCTTTTTGTATATTTTTAATCATATTTACAATTTTAGATTTATGATTTACGATTTTGGTCGTTTCTACGTATAGTAATAATTGATGCAACTATTATCGACAATAGTTCATTCCCTTCTTTCCAATTTTCTTGTATCAAAACTGATTTATCTGGATTAAATTCTTCAAGTAACTCCAAGAAGTACATAGTTTCATCCAATTCCTCTTCAACAATCTTCAATTTATTAATAAAATCAGCTGTTGACTTTGCCCTACATGCAGCTCTATAATTGGCTCCAACAGAACTAGAACACCTTACCAATTGATTTGAATAATTTTTATTTAAGATATTATACGGGGGACTGGTAATCAAATGTCCTATTGAAATAGAATATGACTTTGTTCTCTTTTTTAAAATATCGCTATTCATATTCGTAAATCTGAAATCGTAATTTGTAAGTCTCCTAGCTTTCTTTTATATATAAATTTCCTGCTTTCAAAGCCGAAAGTTTTATGCCTTTTATTAATGATGAGCTAAACCCATTGTGTTCCATTTCGTTTAAGCCCGCAATGGTACAGCCTTTTGGCGAAGTTACCTTATCTATTTCTGATTCTGGATGTGTTCCATGTAATAAAAGCAGATCGGCGGCCCCTTTTGCAGTTTGAACTGCCATTTTCAGGGCTTCATCTGCATGGAAACCTATTTCTACACCGCCTTGTGATGCTGCTCTAATTGCCCTCAAAAAGAATGCGATGCCACAAGCACAAAGTGCAGTTGCCGAGGTCATTAAATCTTCATTGATTTTCACCACTGAGCCAACTGTTTCAAACATTCGGGTTACATCATCAATATTTTGTGCCGATGCATTATCGCTCGCCATACAAGTCATAGATTGCCCTATAGCTATTGCTGTATTAGGCATTGCTCTGATTACCTCAACGTCAGCACCCAGTTTCTCCCGAACCGCAGCACAACTTACCCCTGAAATAACCGAAATAACCAAATGTTTAGCTGAATTCACGGACGATTGAATTTCATCTAAAACCGTGTTCAATTGTTGAGGCAAAACTGCCAAAATAACAACATCAGCATCAGCAACGGCTTGTTTATTGTTGCTGCTGATATTAAATCCAGCATCGACGAAAGATTTTAAATGGTCCAGGTTACGACGAGTAAGTGTGATATCCGAAGCTTTGGAGAAATCGGCTTTCAGCAGTCCTTTAGCTAAAGATAAACCGATATTCCCACTACCTATTATGGCTATTTTTTTTGTCATGATTACACTGATTTAGGTGATTACACCGATTATATTTTATTTTTTGAAAAGCATCTGCATTGCAATTATTTTAAAACTGCCTCTTTTCTTACCCAAACCTTTTACTTTACGCCTTTATTTCAACATTTTAGTCCCGAAAGTTCCGCCAGCAAGCTCAGAAAGTTCATCCGATTTGCCAATATAAACAGCCGAAACGCCCTTTTTTATCGCCTCAAAAGCATTATGTAATTTGGGGATCATTCCACCAGCAACGGTTCCATCAGCCTTTAATCCTTCAAATTCATCAGCTTTAATTTCTCTTACAACTGATGCATCATCATTCACATCTTTTAATACACCTTTTTTCTCGAAGCAATATACCAAACGGGTTTCATATAAAGATGACATCGCAACCGCTAAAGCTGAAGCAATGGTATCTGCATTGGTATTTAGTAATTGCGAATCTCCATCATGCGTAATTGCACATAAAACCGGGACTAATCCAGCTTTTAACAAACTATCCAACATGGTTGACGAAACAGAATTTTCATCCAAATCACCAACAAAACCATAGTCAATTTCTTTTACAGGGCGTTTTTTTGCTTTGATGATATTTCCGTCTGCACCTGTTAAACCAATTGCATTACTGCCTTTTGCCTGCAATTGTGCAACCATATTTTTATTGATTAAACCCGCATATACCATCGTTACGATTCGCAAGGTTTCAATATCGGTAATCCGTCTACCTTCAACCATTTTGGCTTCAACACCTAATGATTCGCCCAGCTCGGTTGCTATTTTACCTCCACCATGAACCAGAATTTTATTGCCGGGAAGTGCTGTAAAATCCAATAGAAACTGATGCAGATTTTCGGAATTATCAATTACGTTTCCGCCAATTTTTATAATGGTCAATTGCTTATTCTTCATTTCTATAAAAAATTTCTGATAGTTGATGTAGTTTATCTGCAAGCAGCTTTTTATCGATCAACTTAGTTTCGTAATCTGCAATAAGTGCTGGAGATATATTTCTTGACAAAGCATACTCGACTACTTCTTCATCTTTTCCCTTACAAAGTAACACACCAATACTTGGATTTTCATGCGGTCGTTTAATGTTCCTGTCTAATGCCTCGAGATAAAAATTTAACTTACCTAAGAACTCGGGTTGAAATTCTTCAATCTTCAATTCGAATAGTACCATGCATTGCAAATCACGGTGGTAAAATAGCAAGTCTGTATAATAATCTTTATTTCCAACTTGCAATCTATACCCATTTCCCATGTATGTAAAACCTTTGCCCATTTCTAAAATGAAATTTTGAAGATTTTTAATCAAGGCCTGTTGCAAATCGTTTTCAGAATGAATTTCTGGTAAAGCTAAAAATTCGAAAATGTATGGATCTTTAAAAATCCCTTGCGGTAACTTCGATGTTATTGCTGCTCCAAACTTATTTCCAAGCATTGTCCGCTCGAAAATAGCAGCGTTTAATTGGCGTTCGAGTTCTCTTTTAGATAACCGCTCTTTAAGGCATTGGTTAAGGTAAAAAAGTTTTTCTTCATTACTTTTTGCCTTTGATAAAATGAGCAAATGATGAGTCCAATTAATGTTTGCTAGAATGTTTTTGCAAAAAATTAAAACGGTCTCATCTAATTGTGTCACCAGTGGTGACACAAATTTATCAATCTGATTTTCAACACTTCGAACTTGTGTCACCACTGGTGACACATCTTGCTTCTCCTTATCTTTTTCTAATTGTGCCAGTAATGATGATACCATTTGCTCATCCGTATAAACTTCATAAAATTGTTTCATTCTATAAAGCCCACGACGATTAAACCCTCTTAATAAAGGTTGTTTTTCAGTAATATATACAGCCAAATCGTTAACAGTTCCTTCGCCCCAATTTCCTGCTGCAACTTTTTCTGAAACAATTTTACCAACATTAAAATATAGCATGACCAATTCAGCATTTGCCTTACTGTAGATCCTGTTACGGGCATCAGTAATAAGCAAAATAACTCGCTCAAAATCAGGTGTTATATTTTCCCTTAGTTTACCCATTTAAGGTTTCTTTAAAAATGCATTAATTATGGCAAATTCTTTTTCTGGTTCTTCAACTTGAGGATTGTGACCCGATTTTTCGAACATTACGAATTCTGCCTGAGGGCAATATTCTTTGTATTTTACCATCATCCAGGGTGTGGCCACTCTATCAAAGCGACCGCCGATAACCAATACAGGCATTTTTAAATCTTTCAATTGTTTGCGATAATCGAAATTGCCGATGTCATTTCCAACTATAAAATCGCCATCTTTACCTACCATTTGGTAATACAGTTTGGTATTCATTGGATTTGGGTAGGGCTTTTTACCTCTTCCTGCAAATTTATCTGGATTATATGCATATAAGAATCCATAAGGTACACGTCCATAAATATCCTGATGGTCGGCATCACTGGAAACACCACCTTTTTCACGCACTTTCATCAATTCAGACCAAACTTCAGGATAATTGGTTTTGATTTCGTGATTTGAATTGTCATCGTTTTCCTGCCACATAACATAGCTATGGAAAGTGTTGGCACAAATTAAATGAGATGTATTTTGAGGATATTTAATCGCATAACCTTGGGCAACTACCCCTCCATAAGAATGGCCCAATAAAGAAATCTTATTCAACTTTAGTGCTTTACGCAAGCCCTCAATATCTTCTATATCACGTAGTATAGTATATTCTTTAACCACTTTTGCGGTGTCAGACTTGCCCCGACCAAAGCCATCGAAATATATTAATTGATGTCCTGCATCAGCCAATGCATCAAAGCTCCGTAAACCATAATGTGTTCCTCCCGGACCACCAGCAATAAAAATTATCGGGTCGCCTTCTCCAACAGTAACTACCCAAAGTTTGGCGCCATTTACCGTAACATATTTTCCATCCGTAAAGCTATCTATAGGTTTTTGCTGTGCGTTGGCAGAGCTTAAAACGAAAATAAAAAGGCACAAGGCAAGGAATTGTTTCATAATATAGAATTAATGATTCGGCACGGTTTATTATAGATTTTCTAATATTGCTTTCAGTACGGCTTGTGCTGCCCAAAGGCGATTTCCTGCTTCATGGATAACCAACGAATTTGGTCCATCCAATATTTCTGATGATAATTCTAAATCGCGACGAACGGGTAAGCAATGCATTATTTTCGCATCATTCGTAAATTTCAGCTTATCGTTGTTCATCATCCAGCCATCTGGATAGGTTAGAACTTTTCCGTATTCTTTATAACTGCTCCAGTTCTTTACATAAACATAATCTGCTCCCTCCAGTGCTGTTTCTAAATTATATTCGATTTTAGCACCTGGCGTGAAGTCTTCTGCGAGTTCATATCCTTCAGGTTGGGCAATGGTAAAATCAATCATACCTTCTTCTTGTGCTTTACACATCCATTCTGCAAAAGAATTCGGAACGGCTTGTGGTAAGGCTTTTACATGTGGCGCCCAAGCCAAAACAACTTTAGGTTTGCCCCCGTCTGATTTTTTTGTCCAGGTTTCATGAATGGTAATAATATCGGCGAAACTCTGTAAAGGGTGTCGTGTTGCACTTTCTAAGCTTACCACTGGGACTGCACAATATTTCACGAATTTATTGAAGAAATCTTCGCTATAATCTTCCTCACGATTGTTCAGTTTCGGGAAAGAACGTAAGCCTAAAACATCGCAATATTGCCCCATAACTGCAGCGGCTTCACGGATATGTTCTACAGTTGTACCATTCATTACTACGCCATCCTGCGTTTCTAAAGCCCAGCCTTCTTTGTCCATATTCATCACCATCACATTCATGCCTAAGTTTAAGGCAGCTTTTTGTGTGCTTAAGCGGGTACGCAAGCTTGGGTTCATAAAAACCAAACCTAATGTTTTGTTTTTACCTAAACTTTGGTGTGCATAAGGATTAGCTTTCAACGCTAATGCATCGTTTACAAATTGTTTGATGCTTGGAACATCGTGTACGGAAGAGAAAAGTTTCATCTTTTAAAGCTTAAAGACTAAAGCTTAAAGACTAAAGCCCCCTGCAAGGTTACGAGCAAGATGCCAATAGATTTAGCTTTCAATCTTATTTAATATTATGGTCGTAAACGTTTCAGCAAGCCAATCAGCATTGCTTTAACTTCATTTGTTTTATTATTTATTTCTTGATATTTTTCTTCATTTACATATTGTAAATCTTTAGCAAGAAGACAGGCATACTCAACCTCATGGCAAGAGCCTAATGCCATATCTAAAAATCGAGCAAAATCCATTTCAGAATTTCTTCCTGCTCCTTCTACAATATTAAGTGGAACTGAATACGCAGCCCGCTTAACCTGACTGTGTAAATCGTATTTTTCAGATGCCGGAAATAATGGAAGAACATCTGCATATACAAATAAAGCCATTAAATGTGCCTTCTTCCAAACTTCTAGTTTCTGATAATCCCTCATATTACATTTTTATTTACATCTTGTTTTTACAATATGCTACCTTCGCTTTAGTCTTTGGTCTTTAAGCTTTCAGCTCTTTTCTAAAAGCTTCCAAAAATTCATCAGCATGTGCTTTTGTCAGATTTAAAGCTGGCAATAAACGAATTACATTTGGTTTTGCTTCGCCGGTAAAAATATGGTGCGTAAACAGTAATTCTTTTTTAACGTGCGCCAGTTCTTCTGGTAATTCGATACCAATCATTAACCCACGACCACGAATTTCTTTAATTTGCTCGAATTTCTTCAATTCGGTTATTAAATAGTTACCAAGCTCTTCAGCGTTTTGCATCAAGTTATCTTGTTCCATAATTTCCAGAACAGCCAATCCCGCTGCACAAGCCAAATGGTTACCGCCAAAAGTAGTACCTAACATATAATGCCAAGGTTTAAATTTAGGTGCGATTGAAATTCCAGCGATAGGGAAACCGTTACCCATTCCTTTTGCCATGGTGTAAACATCTGCCTCAACGCCTGCATAATCGTGCGAGTAAAATAGACCTGTTCGACCATATCCACATTGAACACTATCGGCAATGTAAACGGCATTGTACTCATCACAAAGTGAACGGATTTTTTGCAAGAAACTTTTTGAGGCTTCTTTAATTCCGCCAACACCTTGAATACCTTCGATTATAACGGCACAAATTTCATCACCATGTGCTTTAAAAGTTTCTTCTAAAGCGACTTCATTATTATGTGGTAGGAAGATTACATTTTCAGTTTGATTAACAGGTGCTACAATTTTAGGATTATCGGTTACAGCAACCGCTAAAGAAGTACGTCCATGAAATGCGCCTGTAAAAGCGATTACCTTTTTTCTGCCATTATAAAACGAGGCTAATTTTAATGCATTTTCGTTTGCTTCTGCTCCAGAATTACATAAAAATAATTGGTAATCTTTTTTACCAGAAACCTGTCCCAATTTTTCAGCAAGCTGAACCTGCAAAGGAATTTTAACCGAGTTGGAATAAAAACCAACTTTATTTAACTGGTCGGTTAAGCGTTTTACATAATGCGGATGTGTATGTCCGATTGAAATTACGGCATGACCGCCATATAAATCCAAATATTGTTGTCCGTTGGCATCCCAAACATTGCTGCCTGTTGCTTTGGTAATTTCTATATCGTTAAGAGGGTAAACGTCGAATAAGTTCATTTTAATAAGTTTAAAGTTAAAGGTTTAAAGTCTGACTTTCTTAATCAATGAAATTAGCATCGCTTTTATTTCATTAATTTCCTTTTCTAACAATGGATATAATTCTTTATTAATAAAATTGAGGTCTTTAGACAACAGCAATAGATATTCTACTTCATGACATGAGCCTAAGGACATTTGCAAAAAATGGGCTAAATCTTTTTGTGAAAATCTACCTGTCCCTTCTGCAATATTTGTTGCAATAGATGAGGATGCCCGTTTTAATTGGCTTACCAAGTTGTAAGTTTCTTCTTTTGGATATGTTGATACAGTTTTATAGATTTTAAGTGTAAACTCATGGGCTTTTTTCCAAACCAATAAATCTTTATAATTCTGCATTTCAACTTTCCACTTTAAACTTTCAACTAAAATCCTATAGCTTTTAATTTCAATCCAGCATTCTCTTCAAGGCCGAACATTAAATTCATATTCTGAACCGCTTGTCCGCTGGCGCCTTTTAACAGGTTATCAATAATGCTAATGATAAATAATTTATTACCATGTTTTTCTACATGAACCAGCGCTTTATTGGTATTTACAACCTGTTTTAAATCGATGTTTTTCCGACTTACATGGGTAAAAGGATGGGTGCTATAGTATTCTTCGTAAATGTTTTGAGCCTCTTCTAAAGTCAAATCACTTTCTGTGTACATCGCCGCCAAAATACCACGGGTAAAATCTCCGCGTTGTGGAATAAAGTTTAACCCCTCCGCCCCTAGAGGGGAACCAGCCTGTACCAAGCTTTCTCCAATTTCATTCAAATGCTGATGTTCAAAAGCCTTATAAACCGAAAGGTTATTGTTTCTCCAACTGAAATGTGAAGTTGGGGCTAAACTTTGCCCTGCTCCGGTTGAACCTGTTGTTGCATTGATGTGAACTTCATTTTTAAGCAATCCCTTAGCTGCGAGAGGCAGTAATCCCAATTGGATACAAGTTGCAAAACAACCTGGGTTGGCAATATTGCTTGCTGCTTTTATCGCATCTCGGTTAAGTTCTGGTAAACCGTAAACAAAGTCTCTAGTCTTAAGTCCTGAGTCTGGAGTTGAGAGTTTAGCGTTTTGAGTAAGTCTGAAATCTTGGGAAAGGTCAATAATTTTAACATTTTCATTGATTGGATTGGCAGCTAAGAATTTCTTCGCATCACCATGTCCAACACATAAAAAAAGTACAGCCCCCTCTAAATCTCCCCCTGTTGGGGAGACTTCAAAAAGTTTATCGAAATCTACACTATCTGTAAACCTTAAATCCGTATCGCCAATTAAATCGGTGTGTACATCAGATATTAAATTACCAGCGTTGCTTGAGCTGTTTACAAAAGCAATTTCAACATTCGGGTGGTTAACCAAAATGCGCAACATTTCGCCACCTGTGTAACCAGCGCCACCAATTATCCCTGCTTTAATCTTATTCGTCATATTAATTTACATCTATTCTGTATAGAAAAAATTCATTGTCTGGGTCTTGCTTTTTAAATCCTATAGATTCATAAAGACTTTGAGCGGTTTTATTGTCTGTTGCCGTTTCGAGCTGGACAAATTTTGCTCCACCCACTTTCGCAAAAGCTATGGCACTATTTATTAAACGCTCTCCTATTCCTTGTTTTCTATAAGCGCTGTCAACGTACAAATCATTCAATATCCAATTCTTTATCGCTCTTGCTGATGAATATTTGGGATATAACTGTGTAAATCCTACAGGTATCTTTTTATTACCATCATCAAATAATGCCACAAAAATGATGGATTCGTTGTTCTGAATGCGTGCATCTATGAAAGTCCTTGCCAATTGAATATCAGATGGTTGATTGTAAAATATTCGATATTGATTAAACAATACAACCACCAATTCCACTTCAGAAGAATCAATTTGCTTTATTTCTATGCCTTTATTCACAATCTGTTCTGTCATTTTGTGTAGATGGATAAGAGAAAAGTATAAATTCTAAATCATGAGCACTTTCGTTGATGATTTTATGTATATCACCTGCTTTTATTTGTAAACCGTTATTCGCATCGACCAAAACAGTTTCACCCTCAATTAAAAATGTAGCCTGTCCTTTCAATATGAAGAAAAACTGTTCCGCATAAGTGTGAAAGTGTAATTTTTCTGCAGTTTGAGCAGGCATTAATTCTTGTTTAATGGCTACATCTGGTTTGCTTATAAAATTCCACCCATCGCAATTATTGCCCCATTTGTAATGGCTTAAACAATTATCTTTTGAAAGGATTGTTGTCATTTTTTTCATTACTGAAGAGCTTAAATTCCTTCGACAGGCTCAGGATGACAATGCTTATGGTGGTTGGAAAACCTTCCACCTTTAACCTTTTATCCTTCTACCTCACTATTAACTTTATGCCAAATCATAACCTGGTTACCAAATATTTTAGAGAAGCCTTTAACGTCTTCTCCGGTCCAGGCATTGTTCATTTCTCCGTAACTGCCGAATTTATTGCTCATTAAATCGTGGTTAGATTCGATTCCGATAATTTGGAAACGATATGGCAACAATTCTACAAATACTTTACCGCTTACCACTTTTTGCGTGTCGGTTAAAAAGGCCTCGATATTCCGCATAATCGGGTCATGGAATTGACCTTCGTGCAACCAGTTTCCATAGAATGATGACAATTGCTCTTTCCAGCTTAACTGCCATTTGGTAAGCGTATGTTTTTCTAAAGTATGATGTGCTTTAATGATGATGATTGGACCAGCAGCTTCAAAACCAACACGCCCCTTAATACCGATAATGGTATCACCAACATGAATATCCCTGCCAATACCGAAAGGTTGAGCAATGGCTTGCAATTTTTGAATTGCTCTAACCGGTTCTAATTTTTCACCATCAATTGCAACCAATTCACCTTTCTCAAAAGTTAACTCAATTTTACGCGATCCTGTTTCTGAAACTTGGGTCGGCCAAGCACTTTCCGGTAAAGTTTCGTTAGAAGTTAGAGTCTCTTTCCCTCCAACTGATGTTCCCCATAAACCCTTATTAATAGAATATTTTGCTTTCTCTGCATTATATTCTACACCATGTTCATGTAAATATTCTATTTCCGCTTCGCGGGATAATTTTAAATCTCTAATTGGTGTGATGATTTCAACTCCTGGAATAAGAATGTTGAAAATCATATCGAAACGAACCTGATCATTTCCTGCTCCAGTACTACCATGGGCAACATAATCAGCACCGATTTTTTTAACATAATTGGCAATTGCTGTTGCCTGACTTACGCGCTCAGCACTAACCGATAGCGGGTAGGTTGCATTTTTTAATACGTTACCGAATATTAAATACTTGATGCAATCCTCATAATAACCTTCAGTTTCATCTACTACAGCATGCGATGCAACACCTAAAGCGTAAGCTCTTTTCTCAATCTCCTTAAGTTCATCATCAGAAAACCCGCCTGTATTTACAATTACAGAGTGAACTTCCAGGCCACGATCCTGAGCAAGATAAATACAACAAAATGAGGTATCTAATCCTCCACTAAATGCTAAAACAACTTTCTTCTTCATCTATTTAAATAAAAGGGTAAACATTAATACAAAAGATTTCAATCCGGATCTTGGCTTCAAAATCAATCTTTGTTTAATGCGCATAAAACGTTCATACAATTTTGGTTTTTTTTGCAATTCTTCGGCAAAATTTTTCGCAGCTTCATGTTTTTTTTCGGCCGGATCGTAAAGCATAGCTGTACACATACAGTTTTTACGCTCTTTCATTTTCAGAATTTCGAAGTTTACACAGCTTTGGCAGCCTTTCCAAAATTCTTCATCCTGGGTTAATTCCGAATAAGTAACGGGTTCGTAACCTAAATCAGAATTGATTTTCATTACGGCCAAGCCCGTTGTTAAACCAAATATTTTTGCCTTGGGGTATTTGATTCGTGAAAGCTCGAAAATTTTCTCCTTGATGGCATGTGCCAATCCTGCTTTTCTATATTGGGGAGCAACGATTAAGCCCGAGTTCGCAACAAATTGCCCATGGCTCCAGGTTTCGATATAGCAAAAACCTGCCCAGGTGCCATCTTTATGGAAAGCGATAACGGCTTTACCTTCTTCCATTTTACCAGCAACATATTCAGCAGAACGCTTAGCAATGCCTGTACCTCGGGCTTTCGCAGATTCTGCCATTTCAGTAACAATCTGCTCTGCAAATACACGATGTTCAGCGATTGCAACCTGTACTATAAATTCATTAATATCCATTCGTTTTCTAACGAAAAATTAAGGTATTCTTGTTAATTGGGTTTTTAGAGAGGATCAATTCCTCATAGTATTAGTAAGATGTACTAAATACGCGGCGTAAAATTTTGCCGGCTTAAGGGATAATAGAATACAGGCTGAAAACGATTAATAAACAGACTTTCTGCAGCAACATATTGTGCTGTGAAAATAGAAAGTTTATATAAAAATTGTTTAATCATTTCTTGCGTATTAAAATGGCTTTAACTCCATTGAGATGCAAAGGTTTAAATAAAAATTGAGTTACACAATAATATGCTCATTTTTTTACAAAAAATTCATACTTTTTATCTGTCAAATCTGAAATAATAAGCCAAAGAATCTGGACTGCCTTCCATCATTCCCAGAATAATGTCCATTCCCAGAACAGAAAAGGTTATTCCATTACCTCCAAAGCCCAATACAAAATAGCTGTTGGAGAATTTTGGATGGGAACCAATATAAGGTAAGCCATCTTTAGTTTCGCCAAAGGTACCGCACCAGCTAAAATCCTGCAGGTAATTTACATCAGGAAGTATTTTATTGATTGTTTTAATTAGCTTTTCAGTTTTTTGATCCAAAAGTGCATCACGTTTTACCGGATTTTTAAAATCCTCATCTGCTCCCCCAATCAATAATCTCCCATCAGCGGTAGTTCGAATGTAAGCATATGGCGAATCGGTATTCCAGAATAAAGTGTTACCTAAATCTTTTTTGAGATTTTCATTGTGTTCGCTCACTATTGCATATGTACTCTTTAGATTAACTATCTTTTTTGGCAACATAGATTGGGTTTCATATCCCGTACAATAAATTATTTTTTCAGCCTTGATTTTTGCACCAGTCTGAACTTCAGCAACTGTGTTTTCTTTCCCATATCTAACCTTTGTTAATTCGGTTTTATCGAATACCTGAAGTCCTTTTTTGAAATTGAAATGCAATAAATCATGTGCTAACTTAAAGGCGTCAATACTTGCTCCATCTCTGGATAAAATTGCACCCTCTGCCTCTAATCCATATTTAAATCTGATTTCACTTTTATCTATCCATTGAACATCAAAACCGTGTTTTTTCCTGGTTTCAAATTCTTGCATCAGCCATTTTAAATCCTTTTTCCTGGAAGCGAAATAAACAGATTGCTTTTTCTCAAAACCTGATTTTGAATCGATTTCCTTAACAACATCTCCAAGTTTATAAATCGCATTCCGACAACCTTGATATGCAGCAACTGCTCCCTTCTCTCCAATTTGTTTTATTAATTTATATAAAGGAACGTCAATTTCATATTGCAGCATCGATGTAGTTGCTGATGAACTTCCATTTGCAACCTCTCGCTTATCAATCAGAATCGTTTTATATCCCTTTTTGATACAAGCATGAGCCATTAATGCACCTGTAATTCCACTGCCAACAATTAATATTTCGGCTTCAATATCTTCTTGCAAAGAAGGATAAGTGTTCAGGATTCCGTTTTTAACCAGCCAGTATGGTTCATTTGAGCGTATGTTCATGCCTTAAAAAACAGAAAAAGCCTCCTTTAGTTTGGTTTTCAACACTTTTCCCGAAATCAAATGTCAAATACAACACCCTTATTTAGAATTATTCAAAATAATTTGGATTATAAATTTTTGCACCGTTATTTTGCGACTGTTTAGAATTAATCCAAATAAATACAACATGCAAAAAGTCAGATCCCTTAGTTTAATATTTTTACTTTCCATTCTCAGTATAGTTTCATTTGCACAACAATTTGCAACCATTAAGGGAAAAGTCACTGCCTCAGATGGCAAACCTGCTCCATATATTTCTATTGGTCTAAAAGGCAAAGGTTTAGGTAGCAATACCGATGAAGATGGTACATTTACCATCCATCGTGTTAAGCCAGGCACATACATTATTAAAGCTTCTGCGGTTGGTATTAACGCATCAGAAAAAACAATTACCGTAGCTGCAGGCGAAACCAAAATAGTTGATTTTACTTTAGTAGAAAACAATCAGATTTTACAGGAAGTTACGATTACCAGCATCAACAATAAGTATAAGGTAAGTTTGCCATCAGCCTCCTTAAGACTAAATGAACCTGTTTTAGAAGCGCCTCAAAACATCCAAATCGTAAGCGATCAGGTTATAAAAGATCAACAACTAATTAGCATAAGTGATGGTTTGATTAGAAATGTAAGTGGTGTTGTAAGAACTGAGCATTGGGGTGATATGTATGCAAATCTTAAAATGCGTGGTTCGCAAATTCAGTCCATGCGAAACGGGTTCAATTTTGTCTTATCATCCTGGGGCCCGTTAACAGAAGATATGAGTTTTGTAGATCATATTGAGTTCGTAAAAGGCCCTGCTGGCTTTATGTTGGGTAATGGAGATCCAAGTGGAATGTACAATGTGGTCACCAAAAAGCCGACAGGTATAAATAAAGGCGAGGTATCTTTTGCCTTAGGCAGTTATGACTTGTATAGGACAACCATTGACTTAGACAGAAAACTAACTCATGATGGTAAATTATTATTCAGATTAAATGCCGCTGCACAAAACAAAGGTTCTTTCAGAGCATACGAAAGCAACAATCGTTATACTTTTGCTCCGGTATTAAGTTATCAAATTACTAACCGGACCAAATTAACAGCTGAATATACCTTGCAAAATGCAAAAATGACAGAGGTTGGTTCTTATTATGTTTTCTCTACCGAAGGCTACGCTACATTGCCTCAAAACTTTACCATGACCCAACCTGGTGTACAACCAACCAAAATTAATGACCATAGCCTGTTCTTAAATCTTCAGCACCAAATTAGTGATTCATGGAAATTAACAGCTCAGGCTGCTTATTCCAAATATTTACAAAACGGCAGCAGTTCCTGGCCTACAACTGTAAACCCTAATGGAACCCTGATTAGAAACGCCAGTATATGGGATGCGGAAGGCTCTATGAAATTAGCACAGTTATTTATTAATGGCAGTGTTAAAACTGGTGGAATCAATCATCGTATTTTAGCAGGTTTTGATGGTGGTAAGAAAAACTATATTGCAGACTGGGGTCAATCACATGAATTAGATCTGGCATCTTCACCCTTTAATGTTTACAATCCAAACTATGGGTTTCCTTCTAATGGATATTCAGATTTTGACCGTACAAAAAGCTTAAATGAACGTGCTATAGCTGCCGGCGGATTAATTGATCAAAAATACTTAAGTGGTTATGTACAGGATGAGCTTGGTTTCTTTAACAATATAGCAAGATTAACATTAGCAGCTCGCTATACCTACGTAAGTCAGTCTGCTTACGGAAGCAAACCTGATAAAGCAAAACACATTACCCCAAGAGTTGGCTTAAGTGTTTCGATTGATAAAAACACATCCGTTTATGCTGTTTATGATGAAGCTTTTGTTCCACAAAGCGGGTTACTTCGGGATGGGGGGGCAATTAAGCCCATTACCGGAACAAATAACGAAATTGGTATTAAAAAAGATTGGTTTAATGGCAAATGGAACACCACCTTATCCGCTTATAGAATAATTAAGCAAAATGAACTTACAGGAGATCCAAGTAATGTGGCAGGAGAAAATTTTAGTGTCGTTTTGGGAGAAAAAAGGGCCCAAGGTATCGAGTTTGATTTAAGGGGTGAGATTTTGGATGGGTTAAAGATCATTGCAAATTATGCATATACAGATTCGAAAGTAACTGAAGCCGCCCCAGGTGTAACTGATATTAAAGTTGGCGATGTGGTTCCCGGATTTGCTAAACATGTGGCAAATACCTGGTTAACCTATACTTTGCAAAATGGAGTGCTTAAAGGTTCGGGTATTTCTGCAGGCTTTACTTATTTGGCAGATCGTGCTACTGATTCGTGGGGCGTTGGCCTACAAAAATTACCTAATTATTTTAAACTTGATGGGGGTGTATTTTATGAGCGCTCTAAATTTAAAATAACTGCAAATGCATTTAATATTTTAAACAAATATTTATACAGCGGTTCATATTATACCTGGTTAAAAACCTATTACTGGCAAGCGGAAGCTCCAAGAAATTACAGGTTGAGTATTGCCTATAAATTTTAATTATGCCTGAAAAGAAAAAGCATAAAACCTTTAAATACTGGGTAGGAAGAATACATTTATGGTTCGGATTAATTTCCGGACTATTTGTATGCTTTCTGGGCATAACTGGTTGCATACTGGCTTTTGAAAAAGAAATTGAAAATGTAACGCAACCCTATCGTTTTACAGCGATTCAAAACAAACCGCTGTTGCCTCCAACACAGATCAAACAAATTGCAGATCGGGCATTGCCTAATAAAAAAGCACATAGTGTAAATTATCAGGTGGGTAAAACAGCTCAGGTTGTTTACTACAACTTTGATCCGGAGTATTATTACATCGTTTTTGTTAACCAGTATTCTGGCGAAGTGCTAAAAGTAAAAAACATGAATGAAGATTTTTTCAGGATTGTTATCATGGGGCACTATTATTTATGGTTGCCTCCGGAGATTGGCCAGCCTATACTTACAACGGCAACATTAATTTTTGTATTGCTGTTAATATCCGGCCTTATTTTATGGTGGCCAAAAAATAAGGCAGCCTCAAAGCAACGCTTTACCATCAGATGGAATGCCAGGTGGAAAAGAGTTAATTACGATTTCCATAATGTTTTGGGCTTTTACATCTCCTGGATAATCATTTTTATTGCCCTTAGCGGCATGGTAATGGGATTTCAATGGTTTGCAAAATCTGTGTATTTTGTAAATTCGGGTGGTAAATCCCTCATACAATTTACTGAAACATTTTCGGATACAACATCCACAAACAAACTAAAATTAAACCCATCAGCAGCCGATGTACTTTGGCAAAAATACATTAAAGAAGATCCGAATTTTACAGGAAGCCTGGACGTACATATTCCGGAAAACGAAAAATCATCCCTAGAAATTGCTAAAAACCCTGATCCAACAACCTACTGGAAATCTGACTACCGCTATTTTGATCAGCATACACTGAAAGAAATTGAAGTGAAACACGTTTTTGGAAAGTTCAAAAATGCCAGCACTGCAGATAAAATTTACAGGATGAACTATGACATACATGTTGGTGCAATTGCAGGTTTACCAGGCAAAACAATAGCTTTTTTTGCCAGTTTAATTGCAGCGAGTATGCCTGTAACCGGCGTATTAATTTGGATGGGTCGAAAGAAAAAGAAAAAATCTGCTACAGCAGAAATAAAATAAACCTTAAATATAAAATGATATGAAATTCTTAAACCTGATTTTGACGTTGATAGGCTTAACCGCCTTTAATGCGAATGCTCAAATTAAAATTGATACTCCTCAAGAAAAATTTGAAAAAGATAGAAAAGCAATAAAATCTTTAGCCGGCTTTTATGAAGTTAATTTCAATTATGCCGAAACTACGGCTCCTGATACGGCATACAAGTTCAGCAAACCTTACGAAAGTCATGGTAGTGAATGGGCGGAGATTATTGTCGATGAACCTAAAAGAATTGTAATTCAACATATCCTGGCCATTAATGATACAACAGTTATTAAACACTGGCGCCAGGACTGGACTTATGAAGATCCTGAAATTATGCTTTATACACAGGATAATGCCTGGAAAAAAGTAAAACTAAATCCAGCTGATATTAAAGGTAAATGGACTCAAAAAGTCTATCAGGTTGATGATAGCCCTCGTTATCAGGGTTTTGGAACCTGGAGCCATGTTGGTGGACATGATTCCTGGCAAAGTGAAACGGATTCCCCGCTTCCAAGAAGAGAATCTACTGTTCGTAAGGATTATAACGTATTAAATCGTGGCAGCCGGATCACCATTACCAAAGATGGCTGGATGTTTGAACAAGACAACAAAAAAATTGTTCGTACCCCAAATGGTGATAAGTTATTGGCTGTAGAAAAGGGTTATGAAGAGTTCTCTAAAATAGAGCCTAAAGTTTTTGCTTATGCCCAAAAATGGTGGGCAAGCCAACACGCTTACTGGGCAGATGTACGTAACGTTTGGTCAGATGTTATCAAATCTAATTCGACATCATTAAAAGTTGATACCAAGGCTGGAGGAAAGTTGCTTTACGAAACCTTATTTACTTTAGGCGACCAATCGGTAAAAGAAAAATGGACTGCATCTCAAAACAAAGAAAAAATCAAAACTGCATTACAGCCCTATATTGTAAAGTAAAACATCCCAATAAATAAATAAAATGGTTGGGGGTTGATGGCGATGTTCTATTAACCCTCAACCATTTTTTATGCTAAATAATTTCTGGCAATGCTTAAATTGAACGCAGTAATTTACTATGAGAAGACTAATTCTAATTTTCGCTTTAATTCGCTCGACATCGTGTTTCGCCCAAGATTCTACTTATGCAAGAAAAATGGTTAATATTCTAACATCCAAAGCTTTTTGGGGAAGAGGTTATACCAAAAATGGGCTGAATAAAACCGCTGATTTTTTATCTGCAGAATATAAAAAAATTGGTTTGCTCCCGATGATGGAGACTTATAAACAAGCTTTTATTTTTCCCGTAAATACGTTTCCCGGTAAAATGATGGTGGAAATAAATGGCAAGAAACTCATCCCCGGAAAAGATTTTATTGTTGGTAATGAAAGTCCGGGCTTAAAGGAGATTGCTGTGCTTGAAAAAATTGATAGTCTAAAATTCCGGGCTTCCCCAAATCTCCAGCTTGTCTTAAAAGATAAGTTAACATGGTCTGTTGCCACTGAAGTTTCAGATTCAACAAGTATCCAAATTAATCGAAAAACTTTCACTGAAGTGCCACAAGAAATCAAGGTTGATATTGAAAATAAGTTTCTACCTGATTTTAGTGCATCAAATATTTGTGGTTTTGTAAAAGGGACGAAATATCCGGACTCTGTTTTAATAATTACGGCACACTATGATCATTTGGGTGGAATGGGAGCCAATACATATTTCCCTGGCGCAAACGATAATGCTGCTGGCGTTGCAACCTTATTGAGTCTGGCAAAGTATTACTCAATCAACCCTCAACTTTATTCCGTTGGTTTTGTCTGCTTTGCAGGAGAAGAAGCTGGTCTTCTGGGTTCAAGATATTTTACTGAAAACCCACCTATTCCCTTAGCTAATATTAAATTCCTGATCAATCTTGATTTGGTTGGAACTGGCGAAAGCGGTATGACAGTTGTAAATGCAAGCGTTTATCCAAAGGCCTTTGCTCAGCTAAATGAAATCAACAATGAACATAAATACATTTCAAAAATAAATTTCAGAGGAAAAGCGGCCAATAGTGACCATTATTTCTTCACCGAAAAAGGTGTTCCTGCTTTTTTCTTTTACACACAGGGTGGAATTGCAGCTTATCATGATGTATTTGATAAACCTGAAACCTTACCTTTAACCAAATACAACAACCTGTTTAAATTAATCGTAGATTTTAATAAGGGGTTGATGGAATAAGATTCTTACAAAAATAAATCGGCCAATAATTGATAAGATTTTATCCGATCTTCAAAATGTTCGGTAATCGTTACGGCCATCAATTCATCAACATCATAATCAGCTGCCAATTTCGAAAGTTTGGCATGAATTACATCTGGTGTTCCATAAATCATTCGGGGTTTATTGGCATTTATTCGTTCCTGCTCGGCAAAATTATAAGTGACGTGTTTAATATCATCGTACCCTATTGACGTTAAACCTCCACCTTTTTCCAATTGTAAAAAACGATGGCCCATTAAGGCTTCCTGTTGCCTCACTTTTTCTTCATCTTCTGAACAAAAAACAAAGAATGCTACATTCTCTACAGGTTTTTGTAAATCAACTGAGGGTTTAAAATGTTCACGGTAATATTGAACGGCCTGTGGGCCTCCATGCGGATTGATAAAATGTGCAAAGGAAAAACCCATTCCGAAATGCGAGGCAAATAAAGCACTTTGCCCACTACTGCTCAATAACCATTGTTGTGGTACGGTTTCCGAAATTGGGATGGCTTTTATCTTCGTTTGGATTGTTCCTTCTTCGGGAGAATCGTGCAGGTAGTTTTGCAAGTCCTGCAACTGAACAACAAAATCCTGCTCACTAAAAGTATTCGATGGATTTAACATGGAAGCTGTAATCCTATCTGTTCCTGGTGCTCTGCCCATACCCAAATCTATCCTGCCGGGATGTATAATTTCTAGTAAGCGAAAACTTTCTGCAACTTTTAAAGCACTGTGATTTGGCAACATTATTCCTCCAGAACCAATTCTTAAGGTTTTGGTATGATTTGCCAAATGGGCAATCAGAATTTCGGGTGTTGATCCAGCCAAACTGCTTGTATTGTGATGCTCGGAAACCCAAAAACGATGATAACCTAGTCTCTCTGCTTCTTGTGCAAGTAAGGTTGTTTCTTCAATGGCACGTTGGGCATTTACGCCTTTTCGTACTGGGGACTGATCTAAAATGCTTAATTTTATTTTCGTATCGCTCATATTTGTATGTAAGCAAATTTATAAGCTCCTCGATTTAAAGCATTAACTCCAAAAGCTTTATGACTTTAAGATTATTGCCATGGTGTTAATTTTACCAAATATTGATCTTCGCCATCATCAAATATCATTTCACAATTCCACCCTGTTTCTTTTGCTATAGCCTTAATAGTTTCCTCATCAATATAAACCCAGTTAAACCAATTTCCTTTTTCTCCTTTATATTCATATTGATAGGAAACTTCGCCATAATATTGGTTTTGAGGTTTTGGCATATCTTCATATAAATAAGCAATATCAGATGAATCAAAAATTATTTGTCCGCCGGGATTTAGCAAGTCCTTAATTTTGATCAGGAAATCTTTAAAACCAGGTAATGTTCCGGTTAAGCCAATGCCATTCATCAACATTAAAATGGTATCGAATTTTTCTTTATAGGCAAAAACATCCTGTAAAATCGACTTTTTCACACCTCGATCTTTCATGATGTTAACAGCAGCTTCAGATATATCAATTGCTATAACATCTATATTAAATGCTTGTAAAAGCAAGGCATGGCTTCCCACGCCTGCTCCAATATCTAAGACTTTCCCTTCGCACATGTGCAAAGCCTGAAGTTCCAGGACTGGCATTTCTTCTTCATCACGAAAGAAAAAATCCAAAGGCATTTCTTCAGGATCGCCGTAAGAATTATGTAACCAAAGGGTGTCGGCTTCGCCGTTTTTATAAAAATCTGTTAAGGCTTTACCAAAAACATCCATATTGTAAAGATAGAAAAGAATGGGAAATGGGAAACAGAAGATGTAGAATTAAAAGGGGCCAAAAATCGTCAATTGTGAGGAACGAAACAATCTTACAACTAAAGGTTAGAAAATTATCCGCTTTAGGATTGCTTCGTACCTCAGCAATGATGAAAAACTTAATTCAAGTCAAACTCCTGATGCTGTTCCGGGATTTCAACATACTTAAAGCCCTTCTCTCTTAATCTTGCTGCAAATTTTTGTTGTACTTCATATTCTCCATGAACCAGAAACAATTGTTTAACCTGATCGGGATTTTGTCCAGATAAAAACTGCAATAAATCTTCGTAGTCGCCATGTGCGCTCATCGATTTTATCGACCTTACTTCTGCCTTAACATCATAATCGTCATGAAAAATGTCGACCACTTTTTGACCAGCAATCAATCGGCCACCTAACGATGATGGCTCACAATAACCAACCATTAAAATTGTATTTTTCTCATTGCCGATATTATTTCTAATGTGGTGTTTTACTCGCCCTGCTTCAGCCATTCCCGATGCTGAAATGATTACACATGGTCTTGGATCATCATTTAAAGCCTTCGATTCTTCCACGCTTTCAATAAATCGTAAACCTTTAAATGCAAACACATCACGGTCTACCTTTAAAGTTTCCTTAACGCCATTATTGTAAACTTCCGGATGATTTTTTAAGATCTCTGTTGCTTTGGATGATAGTGGGCTATCCACATAATAAGGAACATCAGGCAATTTATGTTTCAATTCCAATCCGTTTAAGGCATATAAAAGCTCTTGGGTTCTGCCTACGCTGAATGCAGGAATAATGACCTTACCTTTTTTAATATTGCAGGTATTATTGATGATCTCCAAAAGCATATCCTCAATCGGATCAAGATCTTTATGCAAGGAATCGCCATAGGTAGATTCCATCAAAATGTAATCTGCCTGATCAAATTGTTGAGGGCTTTTTAACAATAAATCGCCATAACGGCCAACATCGCCACTAAAAGTTATTCGAGTTGGTTTTCCATCCTCCGTAATTGTTAAATGTACCGCAGTACTGCCTAAAATATGACCAGCATCTGTAAATTTTAAACGAATATTAGGTTCAATTTCAAAATCTTCGTCATATTCTACAATCTTCATCTGACTTACTGTTTGTGTAACATCGTCATCCGTATAAAGCGGCTCTTCTTTTTCTTCACCCGCCCGCAGGTGCTTGTTGGCAAATTCGCTATCCTGCATTTGAATTTTTGCAGAATCCATCATTAAAATTCGGGCTAAATCCATCGTAGCCGAAGTACAGAATATTTTTCCCCGGAAACCTTCGGCAACCAATCTTGGTAGTAAACCACAATGATCTATATGTGCGTGAGATAAAATCAGATACGTTACTTTTTTTGCATCAAAGCCGAAAAAGCCATTTAACCGATCTGTCATCTGACCCATACCTTGAAAAAGACCACAGTCTAATAATATTTGAGTATCGTTTTTTAATATAATAAGGTGCTTACTGCCTGTAACTGTACGGGCGGCACCATGGAAGGCAATTTTCATTCTTAGGGGTTAAAATTATAATGGAATAAAAATGCCGGATATTTCCGGCATCTCCAATTCTTTAAGCATTTATTTCTGCTATTTTATCTTTAACCTTGTCTACTGCATCAGTAGCCTTATTAACCACTCCCGCTAATTTATCCTTTGATGAGTTTAAAAGGTCACAAAACCAATCAGACACCTTGTTTTTAACATCACTTGTCGAATCTGAAGATAACGCCAATGCGATGGTTGCACCTAGTGCAGCCCCAGCTAATACGCCTACTATAATTTTTGTTTCCTTAGTCATAATCTTAATTGTTTATTTTAAAATTAAACATAATTATCTATTCACTGTTTTATTTTTTTAAAATTATCTGTACATACCCATTGTCAAATACATCATAAAACGAACACTAAAAGTGCTATATTTGATGATTTAGAAAGGTTTAAGGCATTTCTTCCCAATCCAGGCCAAGCAAAAAAGACCAGCATAACTGGTCTTTTTCAATCTATCCTCTGCCACCTCTTGATGGTCTTCCTCCTTCAGAGCTACTTCTCTCGCCACCGCGATTTTGTTGTTGTGGGGCTTCAGTTCTTCTTTGTTCGCTACGTTGTTGCATTTGCTGTTGTTGCTGAGCTCTTTGTTGTTGAACCTGAGCTTCACGTTGCTGTTGCATTTGCTGACGTTGCTGATCTGCCTGTTGAGCACGTTGTTGCTGAGCTTGTGCATCACGTTGAGCTCTTTGTTGTTGAAACTGAGCTTCGCGTTGCTGTTGCATCTGCTGGCGTTGTTGTTCTGACTGTTGTGAACGTTGCTGATCCTGATTGCGCTGATACTGACCTCTTTCTATTGACTGTCTGTTTCTCTGTTCAGCATCACCATTACTCTGATTGCTACGATCAAACCTTCCGTTTGCATCTCTGTTAATTGTACCACCGCCATTATTTGACTGATTATTGTTATCCTTTCCGTTATCTACATTCCCATTATTACGTCTATCAGTAGTCTGCCCCCATCTGTTACCATTATTACCCCTATCAGGCTGGCCCGGTCTATTACCATTGTTTTGGTTACTCACATTACCATTACCAGGTCTATCAGTTTGACCCCATCTGTTGCCATTATTGCCCCTATCAGGCTGGCCTGGTCTATTGTTATTGTTTTGGTTACCTACATTACCATTGCCAGGCCTATCAGTTTGGCCCCATCTGTTGCCATTATTACCTCTGTCAGGCTGGCCTGGTCTATTGCTATTGCTTTGGTTACCTGCATTACCATTGCCAGGTCTATCAGTTTGACCCCATCTGTTGCCATTATTGCCCTTGTCACGATCAGCATATGTGCCGTTATTTCTTCCATTCCTGTTGAAACCTGCATTACCTTGCTCAAATTTTCTTGGCGCGGCACTACGGTTATCAACATTTCTTTCAGGTCTTGGTCGGTAAATAGAAACCTCTCTGCTTCCGATTCTACTTGCTCCAGGTCTGTTGCTTTGGTCTAATCTATAAACCCTAACATCCCGATTGGTTGCACGTCTGACATCCTCCATTCTTGGGCCACCATAGTAACTTCTTTTGTTGTAAACATAAGTGTTGTTAATAATTGTGGTGTTGCGAATGTAAACATTGTTACGTCCGTAATCATATCTAGGAAAAGTATTGATGTAAATGCTTGCCTGTGGAATAAAATTCCAGCAGAATTCAGGCACTACATAACGACGTCCAAAACTCAAATTAATACTAATGCTTGGAGCCATTGGTGCCCAGCCATAATAACCATCTCCACTTCTCCAATCTACCCAAGCTGGTCCCCAATTGGTATCTGGTAACCAGATCCATTGTCTATAACTGTTAATTACCCAACGGCCATAGTGGAAAGGTGCCCAACCCCAATTGTAGTTAGAAACCCAGGTATTACCATATTCGGTCATAGCCCAACGACCATTGGTATAATATGGACGGAATTCATTTTGATCTACATCTGGCCTCCAAACATAACCATATTGTGGATCCTGAATCCAGGTACCATAAGGCGAAAGTTCATCATAAAAAGTTTGTAGAGAAACATTCCCGCCTTCGCCATAATTATCCTGTTGGTAATTATCTTGATAGTCTTGCGCCCTAACAATTGTTGTAGTTCCGGCAAGGAGCGTAAAAAGCCCCAGCGCAAGTGCCATAGTTTTCAGTGTTTTCATTTGTGTGTTTTATATTAACCTAACACGATGTGTATATCAATTAGAGAACCAAAATTATTCAAGGCTTTTGTATGCTTTACATAGCTTTGTTGTTTTCCTTAAAATCTTGCCAAATAAGGCATATTTTAACAAATATTCAACGTTTTGTGCCAGATATAATTGTGCAGAAATTAAGTCATTTAGAAATAAAATTTGCTACACAATTGTTTACAAAAGAGATTATACTGTACCACACCTAAACTTTAAAACTTAAATTCTATTTATTGTAAGTATTTTTGCGTCATGCAGAACGGCACTTTATACCTTATTCCTGTTCCTCTTGCTGAAGAGGTAGCACACAAAACGTTTACACCTTATTTGGTTGACACCATTAATCAGATTGACACTTATATTGTAGAAAATAGTAAGACTGCCCGTAGGTTTTTAAAAGAAGCGGGTTTAAAAACACCTCAAAAAGATTTAATTGTTCACGATTATGATAAACACAATCGAAACAATAGTTTAGTTCCTTTCTTTAAGGAACTGCTGGAAGGTAAGGATGCTGGTTTAATGAGTGAAGCAGGATGCCCGGGCATTGCAGATCCGGGTGCTGATATAGTTGCTGAGGCACACAAACGTGGCATAAAAGTGGTTCCCTTAGTTGGACCAAGTTCTATTTTGTTGGCTTTAATGGCATCGGGTTTTAATGGCCAGAGTTTTACTTTTTGGGGTTATTTACCAATCGATAAAGAGCAGCGCAGTAAACGGATCAAGGATCTGGAAATATCCGCCAGTCGTTACAAGCAAACACAAATATTCATCGAAACCCCTTTCCGCAATAACCAAATGATGGAAGATATTTTGAAAAGCTGTAAGCCAAACACCCAACTTTGTGTGGCGAGCAATTTAACCGGAGAAGATGAATTTATAAAAACCCAAAGCATTTATAACTGGCGTAAGGAAGAAATAGATTTACACAAAAAGCCAACCATATTTTTATTGTATTAAAAGCAGAGGGTAAAGGGCTTAAAACAGGGGTATTTTGTCATCAGCTGATAGCCCATTTTTCGCCCTGAACTTATTTCTGAATCTGAATTAGAGACTTTTTAGATTATTTGAAAAGGAAAGCCAGTAGCTTTTTGGCAAATATAGCCCTGCCATTCGCTGCAATCTTTTTGTGAACTTTGCCTTATATTGAACTATCGAAACACGGTATTATAAATTTTCAATACAAAAAGTATTTTCGCTATTGTCAGGTTTAAAGAACTGAAACCTGTATATAAAAAACGACTTCTAATAGAACTTGGGTTGGCATCTTTTTAAAGCCTTATGAAGTTCTTCCATATACAGCCTCAAACTTCGTATGTCAATTTTAAGTTAAACCTATCTATACATCCCCTTACCTTCAATAAAATCGACAACCTTATCAGGCAGGAAAAACTGAATATTTTTCTTTTCTTTTATGGCCTTACGAATAAAGGTTGAAGAGATTTCCATTAATGGCGTATTGGTGAAAGTAATAGCCGGGTGCTTTTCCCATTCTGTTACATCAGCTCCGGGACGCGGATAGACATAAATCTGATAATTTTTCAAGAGCACTTCATAATTCTTCCATTTCTTAAATGAGATTAAATTATCAGCGCCCATAATCAGTACAAATTCCTTTTCAGGGTATTTTTCATGCAAATGAGTTAGTGTATCGATGGTATATGATGGTTGTGGCAAAGCAAATTCAATATCACTCACCCGGATATTTTCCGCATTTTCAGTTGCGAGTTTAGCCATTTCCAATCTATCATACATATTGGTTAAACCACTTTTATCTTTCAAAGGATTATGCGGTGAAACCACTAACCAAACCTCATCCAGTTTGGTATGATTAGCCATATAATTGGCAATAATTAAATGTCCGGTATGGATTGGATTATATGAACCGAAAAAAAGACCAATTTTCAGTTTGCAGTTTTCAGTTACCATTTTCCAGCTGACGTTATTGGTTAATAATCAAAAGTTAAACAGAACCATATTTTTCTGGATTATTCATCATGTGGTTCAAAAGCTTGCCAATTTCATCACTTTGGACTACAAGTTCATGATACCTATCTATTGACATATAATTACACTCAAATGCAAATTTAAGCCAACCTTTTGTTTCACTATTCTCCATGTCACTATCTGATAACTTACTAATGAAGTGGGCTTTGTATCTACGTTTTCTATACACTTCGACCAAACAAATATTTGTGGATCTCGATGACCTTCTAATCTGATCTGTTAATGAATACATCTCTTCTTTTGGAAATAACTTACTTGTTTCAAAAATAGCCATCGCCAACTCAAATGATTTTTTATAAACTAATAAATCAGTAAAATCACCTATGATTTTCTTTTATTCTTACATTAAAATTTGAAACCGTTAATCTTTGCGTCCAAAACTGTAAATTGAAAACTTGCAACTGCCAACTATTTCCGAAGAAAATCACCTACCAACTTTTCCGCTTCCGTACAAGCCGTATCCAAATCAAAATTCTTCAAAATCACATCAAACTTATCTGCGTATTGCAATTCCTTTTCTGCTTTGATGAACCGCTCCCGTAGTTTTTCCGGACTATCTGTTCCACGACTACTTAAACGTTCTTTTAAAACTTCTAAGGATGGCGGCTGAACGAAAATGGCTAAAGCATCTTCTTCATATTTTCTTTTTAAACGAAGCCCACCTTCTACATCGATATCGAAAATTACATGTTTTCCTTCGTTCCAAATTCGATCTATTTCTGAACGTAATGTTCCGTAAAATGTCCCGTTATATACTTCTTCAAACTCTACAAATTCCTGACGGGCAACTTTATGCAGAAATTCTTCTTTACTAATAAAATAGTAATCATTTTCGTGTTTTTCTGCTCCTCTTAATTCGCGTGTAGTTGCTGAAATAGAAAAGCTCAGCTCAGGAAACTTTTTTAATAAATGGTGTACGATTGTCGTTTTACCTGCTCCGGATGGTGCTGAAAATATGATTAATTTGCCTTGTTTCATTTTATATATTATGAGCATAGCGCATAGTGCATAGAGCACTCTTTGCTCCTAGCCCTATGCTTACAACACATTCAATAGTTGTTCTTTTATCTTTTCTAATTCTTCTTTCATTCCCACCACGAATTGCTGCATTTGCGCATCATTGGCTTTGGCACCCATAGTATTAATTTCCCTGCCAATTTCCTGGGAAATGAAGCCTAATTTTTTCCCGTTTGCTTCTTTACTGGTTAAAGTTTGCAGAAAGTAATCACAATGGCTTTTAAGTCTGGTTTTTTCTTCAGTGATATCGATTTTGTCGATATAATAAATCAGTTCCTGTTCAAAACGATTTTGATCTATATTAATCTTACCAACTGCATCATCCAGAAATTGGGCAAACTTTTCGCGAATAACAGTTATTCTTTTCGGTTCAAGTTCTTCGATAGATTTGAAATATGACAGAATATTTTTTATTCTTAATTCCAGGTCTTCTTTCAAAACCAAGCCTTCATCTTCTCTAAACTTATTAAAATTGACTAAAGCCTGAGTAAATATTTGATATAGATGATTCCATTCATCCTCACTGATACTTTCTTCGTTATAGCTTATAACGTCGGGAAAATTTAACGCAGTTTGTAATAAATTACTACTGTTTGCATTTAATTGCTCGTTAACGGCTATTAACTGGTTATAATAATGAGCAAGCAAAACAGTATTTATGGTTGCCCCGGTAACTTCACTGGCACTACGTTCAACCGTGATATTTAAGCTAACTTTTCCACGTTCGATGTCTTTACTGCATACATTACGCAGGATTATTTCTTTATCGGAAAAAGTTTTAGGAAATTTTAAATTAAGCTCCAGGAATTTACTGTTGAGCGATTTTATTTCGACACTATATTTTGCATTTGCATAATCGGCTGTCGCTAAGCCGTATCCTGTCATGGATTTTATCATGCGCAAAGATAGAAAAATAAGTTTGGAGTTTTCAATGGCTAGTTTTGGGTTTTGAATTTCTCCAGTAAAGAAAGTATAATGTCATATGTTTTTTGCTTCAACATTTCTAAATCTTCAGCAACCAGGCCTTTAACATCAATAGCATCACCAAAACAGGTTTTTATTACCCCTGGTTTGAACAATAAAGGTGCTGTTCTGGGTAAATGATCTTTACTGTTTAAAATTGCAAAAGGCAAAATTGGGGTTTGGGTTTCTATCGCTAAACGAAAAGCGCCATCATAAAATGGGTTTAAAAGTGCTGATGTTTTATTCATCGTTCCTTCGGGGAAGATTAATATGGACTGACCATCTGCCAAGTCTTTTCTAAGCTCTGCTACAGAATGATCACGGCTTTCCCGACTGCTTCTATCAATCATCACAACTAATCGTTTATAAATCCAACCAAACACAGGTATTTTAAGCATTTCTATTTTCCCCAAGGGACTAAATGCTTGTGGAATGCAAATAACAATTGCAACTGCATCCAAAAATGAACCATGGTTACCAACATAAATATATGCTTTTGAGGTATCGATTCTCTCTCCGTTTTTACTGCTAAACCAAAGGAATGTAAATATACTAAAGCCCCAAGCCCAGAATTTCAAAAAAAAGAAAGCGATTTTTATACCTGTTTTTTCTTTAAATAGCACTGTTGACAAGATAATAAACGGACAAACGAGGATCATTAGCAAGAAAAAAATAATTGCTGAATACAATAAATAAAACATCCCGACAACCTTTCGCATGAGCATTAACGTTTGTTTAACAGTTTACATGGTTAACAATTGCTAATTTTACAAAAAATATCTTACACAAAAGATGAAAGTCCAACTACTTCTTTTTTCTCTTCTCTGTTCTCTAACTTGCCTATGCTTCTCAGTGAATGCGCAGGATTTTATTGTAAAAGGTGTTGTTTTTGAAAAAGGGACAAACATCAGAGTTGCATTGGCAGAGATTACCAACAAACGCACAAAGTTAGGCGTTGGGAGTAATGATCTTGGTTTTTTTCAAATCAAGGCAAGCATTGGAGATACCCTTTTAATTACTAAAAGAAATTTAAACGACCAACAAATTATTGTTCATGGAACGCAGGATATTTTAATTTATTTGGTTAGGGCAAGCACAACGCTTGATGAAGTAACCATCAGAGGCAATACAAAAAAACAAGATTTAGAAGACATTAAACGCGATTTTAAAAGAAACGGATCTTTCTATCAGGGCAAACCGCCTCTGTTGTCTTATGTTTTTACGCCTTTAACGGCTATTTATGAATTATTTGGGAAAGCGCCCAGAAATGCTCGCAGGTTTGGAAGATATGCTGATAATGAGTTAAAACAAAGCCAGATTGATCAATACTTTAACGCGACAATCATCCAAAACAACACCAATTTAGAAGGAAAAAATTTGGAAAGATACATGCTGGATTGTCGACCAGAATTTGATAAAGCACAATATTGGAACAGCTACGATTATATCAAATACATTAAAGAATCTTCCAAGAAATTTACTGATACTTTGGGAAAAGGGAAATAGTTTGGAGGTCGGAGTTTTCAGTCATAAGTCTATAGTAGTAAGTCTAAAGGGCTAAATACTTAATGCTTCGCAAGCTTTTTCTGCGGCCAGTTTTTCTGCATTTTTCTTATTGTAATCCCGTCCGACACCAAATTTTTCACCCTCCACCAGTGCACTAATGGTAAAAAGTTTCGTGCTTTCACCTTCACCATTTTGTACCAATTCGAACATCACATCCTTACCATGGCGCTGGCACCATTCTATGAGTTTGCTCTTAAAATTAGTTTCTGTAAGTTCCAGTGTATGAATATCAATATGCGGTTTTACAATTCTACGCAATAAAAAATCTTTAGTAAAGTTATATCCCTTATCTAAATAGATTGCACCGATTATGGCCTCAAAGGCATCGCCCAGCATAGAATTTTGCTTGGTTTGAACACTAACGGACCGTTGATCAAATTGAATCAGTTTATCGAAACCCATTTTTTTGGCCAGTTGATTTAAATTGGCCCGGTTCACGATCTTGGATCTCATTTCAGTTAAAAAGCCTTCCTCTTTATATGGATAATGTTTAAAAAGCAATTCGGCAATTACAGATCCCAAAACGGCATCTCCTAAAAATTCTAAACGCTCATTGCTGCTGCGACTGCCATTTTTTAAAACTTTGGCCATAGAACGATGCCTGAACGCCATTTTATAGAGCGTAACATTCCCCGGTACAAAACCTAAAATATTCTTCAGCTTCTTAACAAACTCTCTTTGAGGGGAGAGATAAAGTTTATATAATTTTAATATTGGCATTAAATAAATAACACAATTAACGGCTAATTTAGCATATTTAACTAAGTTATCTATTTTTAATTAGCATACAAAATTATATAGCAAAGCTTGTAATTAATCTTCGTATTTTTTGAAAATTACTGAAGCATTATGACCACCAAATCCGAATGTATTACTTAATGCAGCTCTAACTGTACGTTTTTGAGCTTTGTTAAATGTGAAATTCAATTTTGGATCAAAGCCAGGATCATCTGTAAAATGGTTGATTGTTGGAGGAACAATATCATTTTTTACAGAAAGAATTGCGGCAATTGCTTCAATAGCTCCGGCAGCCCCTAAAAGGTGACCAGTCATTGATTTCGTTGAGCTGATGTTCAGTTTATAGGCATCTTCACCAAATAGATCTCCAATGGCTTTGGTTTCGCTAATATCACCAAGTGGTGTAGAAGTACCATGAACATTGATGTAATCTATATCAGAAGTGCTTAAACCTGCATCTTTCAAGGCATTAGTCATCACCATTCTGGCACCTAAACCTTCCGGATGTGGTGCTGTGATGTGATTGGCATCAGCACTCATTCCTCCACCAACAAGTTCAGCATAAATTTTTGCTCCCCTTGCTTTGGCGTGTTCAAGTTCTTCCAAAATAATGGTTCCTGCACCTTCACCTGCAACAAATCCATCACGGTCTTTATCAAAAGGACGGGATGCTGTGGTAGGATCATCGTTACGTGTAGATAATGCGTGCATGGCATTAAAACCACCCATGCCTGCTTCGTTGATGATGGCCTCTGAGCCTCCGCTAATAATTACATCAGCCATACCCAAACGGATATAGTTAAATGCATCAATCATAGCATTGGTAGAAGAAGCACATGCTGAAACAGTTGCAAAATTTGGCCCACGTAAGCCATATTTGATTGAGATATGCCCTGGAGCAATATCAATAATCATTTTAGGAATAAAGAATGGATTATATCTTGGTGTACCATCCCCCTGGGCAAAATTAGTGACCTCGTCTAAAAAGGTTTTTAACCCCCCTATGCCTGCGCCCCAAATTACACCGATGCGGTTAGTGTCTAATTTTGTAAAATCAAAACCACCATCCTTAACGGCTTCGTCTGTTGCAACCAAAGCATATTGTACAAAAGGATCTAGTTTACGGGCTTCCTTTTTTTCCAAAAAATCTTCCGGATTAAAGTTTTTTACCTCGCAAGCGAATTTGGTTTTAAACTTTTCAGTGTCAAAACCTTTAATAGGAGCAGCGCCACTCACCCCCTTAGTCAACCCTTCCCAAAAATCAGGAACATTATTGCCTATAGGAGTGAGCGCACCCAACCCTGTTACTACTACTCTTTTTAATCCCATTTATACTGAAAAAGCGTGTTTGTTACTTAACGTTTTTTTCTAAATAAGCAATTGCTTGACCAACTGTACCGATGGTTTCAGCCTGATCATCAGGAATGGCTACATTAAATTCTTTTTCAAATTCCATAATTAATTCTACGGTATCTAAAGAATCTGCACCCAAATCGTTGGTGAATGAAGCCTCTGGTGTAACTTCGCTTTCATCAACACCTAGTTTTTCTACGATAATAGCCTTTACTCTTGAAGCAATATCAGACATAATTTTATAATTTAATGGTTAAATAATTCTCTGCAAAGAAAAATAAATTCTTACAATTTTCAAATGTTTTTATTTCGATGCCAAAATTTGGTTTCGAAATAACACAGCGAATATAGAATTAGTTTTTTAATTTCGTTCTGTTAATAATTTATTTTGCCTTGAATAAAACTTATCTGAAATTAACTTTAGACCTTGATTTCATACTCATTGCGATTACTGCGCCCTTAAAGGACTATATGCTTTGCCACAAAATTAATACGCGGTTAAACATGCATTTTGAAAAAGTTGATGATCATGAAATATTTTTTAATGTAGATGAACCTGCATGGTCTTTCTCCAAATATTACTTTTTTGTTGAACAGGGTGAGGTAGAATATTACTTAATAAGCAACAGAAGTAGTGATGGTTTGCTGGTTCCGGAAATGAGCAATGTTGATTTTTTTATCATTATCCGGGAATTTATTGACAAAGAAGATCTTAATTATTTATTAAACGGATTAAACAAACTGCCTGATATACAGGTAGCTGCAAAAATAGAGCCAACCAAATTAAGGAGCAAAGAAAATTTGGTCATATAAAAATTATATACTTGGTGTATTAAATACACTATATTTGAGGGTTATAAACAACGAACAAAAAAATTAAAATATATAAAATACAATGCAGTTTAATTAATTTAGATAAGTTAATTAGCGCTCTCTAGGCTGCATCTTAAAATTAAATTATTAAATGAAACCTTTTCATTCCAGAACTAAAATTGTTGCCACTCTTGGGCCAGCCTCGGCAAAACCAGATGTATTATATAGTATGTTTAATGCCGGTTTAGATGTTTGCCGTCTGAATTTCTCACATGGCTCTCAGGCAGATCACCAAGCGGTTTTAGATACGATCCGCAATCTGAATAAAAAATATGATTACAATGTGGGTATTCTTGCCGATTTACAAGGTCCGAAAATCCGTATCGGTTTAGTAAAAGAGGGTGGAATAAACTTGATCAATGGTCATAAAACCATTATTACGACTAAAGAATGTATCGGTAATGAGGAACGGATCTACATCACTTACCAAAATTTCCCCCAGGATGTTCAAGCCGGAGAAATTATCCTTTTGGATGATGGAAAGCTACAAATGAAAGTTTTGGAAACCAATTTAAAAGATGAAGTGGTTTGCGAAATCGTTCATGGAGGTATTTTAACTTCAAGAAAAGGTGTTAATCTTCCAAATACCAAAGTTTCTATTCCATCTTTAACTCCTGAAGATCGTGAGAATTTAGAATTTGTTCTTCAAAATGATGTAGAGTGGATCGGTTTATCTTTTGTGCGCAAGGCGGAAGACATCATCGAACTTAAAAAAATAATTGCCGAACGTGGTAAAACAGCTCGCGTAATTGCCAAAATAGAAAAGCCGGAAGCTATAGCAAATATTGATGAGATTATTGCGGTAACTGATGGTATTATGGTTGCCCGTGGTGATTTGGGTGTTGAATGTCCGATGGAAGAAGTTCCTCTGCTTCAAAAAATGATTGTTCAAAAGTGCAGAGCAGCATCAAAACCGGTAATTATTGCTACACAGATGTTAGAGAGTATGATTACTACTCCTCGTCCAACCCGTGCTGAAGTTAATGATGTGGCCAATTCTGTATTAGATGGAGCCGATGCTGTAATGCTAAGTGGCGAAACATCTGTTGGAGAATTTCCATTGATCGTTATCGAAACCATGCAGAAAATTATCCACAACATTGAACAAAACAATTATCCCTTCAATCCTGATAAATTCCTGAAAACCAAATCACCTTCTTTTTTAAGTGATGCGATTTGCGATTCTGCTTGTTTCCTGGCTAAACAAACCAATGCAGTTGGTATTGTTTCTATGACTTTAAGTGGCTATACGGCTTTCGAAATTTCCAGCCACCGCCCGGAGGCCTTAACTTTTATCTTTACAAGCAATAAGGCTTTATTAAATACAGTAAGCTTACTTTGGGGTGTGAGAGGCTTTTATTATGATAAATTTGAAAGTACTGATAATACGATTATCGAGGTTAATGAGTTCTTAAAAAGTAAGAAACTGGTTAAACCGGGCGATATTGTGATCAATACCGCAGCCATTCCTATGGAGATTAAAGGAAAAACCAATATGTTAAAAATTACGGTTATAGATTAATTCCTAAACTACTTATATAATGGGCGGCCAGTGCAATTGCACTGGCTGTTTTGTTTAATATATCTTCTGTTTACTTCAAATATCCACTGATTCAGATTATATTAAATCCCGGATGAACAAAAATTTAAAAAATCTCCGAAATTAAGATGCTAATAATTGTATATTCGCATCCTTAAACGGAGAGTTGTCCGAGTGGTCGAAGGAGCACGCCTGGAAAGTGTGTATACTCCAAAAGGGTATCGAGAGTTCGAATCTCTCACTCTCCGCATGATGAGATTTAAGAGGGTGTTCAAAAAGTAGTGGACACCCTTTTTTAATTTTTACGTTCTCGTTTCCGCTCATTATCTTTATTCGAGGTTTGGTCAGACCGTTGTCCACCACCGTTTGTTATTCCATTTTGCTTTTTATCGGTTTTAATGTCATGGTTTGCCCTATCAGCTATCGAACTTCCTTGCACTGTGGGATTGTTTTTTGGTTTACTCCTATTTTTCATCGCCTTAAAATTTAGTTTATAATTTAGTATACGGAACGCTATTACATTAACCCATTGCGATGAATTATGTTTTAATTTTTACAGTTGAAAGCCATAGTCGAGGAACACCAGAATGCTTTAATTTTTATGTATAAAATCAATTACATTGACTGGTTTTCGTTTAATTAGGATTTTGATTATTACTTTAGCGCTTCTGATAGAATAAAAACACACGTGAAAAAAAATCTGGTCATCTTAATTATTTCAAGCTTTGCTATGTTCTCAGCAAATGCACAACAGAAAACTTACTTAGAAATGCTAACCAATCAGCCAAAATGGGTTGATTCTGTTTTTAATAAACTAAACCGTAGAGAACGCATTGCACAGATGTTTTTTGTACGGGCACACACCAATCTTGGAAAGAAATATTCCGATTCAGTGGGTCTAGTAATTAAAAAAGAACAATTGGGTGGAGTGGTTTTTTTTCAAGGTGGTCCCGGCAGGCAAGCCGCATTGACGAACACTTATCAAAAAGTAAGTCGTGTGCCTTTATTGATCTCCTCGGATGGTGAATGGGGTTTGGGTATGCGTTTGGATAGTACCATTTCATATCCTTATCAAATGACTTTGGGTGCCATCCAAAATAAGGATCTGATTTATAAAATGGGCTTGGAAGTGGCTAAGGATTTCAAGCGTATAGGTATGCAGATCAATTTGGCTCCCGATGCTGACGTGAACAATAATCCAAAAAACCCCGTTATCAACTATCGTTCTTTTGGCGAAAATAAATACAACGTAACTGCAAAGGCTGGTGCTTATATGAAAGGTATGCAAGATGGCGGTTTACTTACCACATTGAAGCATTTCCCTGGTCATGGCGATACCGATGTAGATTCGCATTATGATTTGCCACAACTTAATTTCAGCGCAGCCCGTTTAGATAGCCTGGAAATGTACCCGTTTAAAGAATTGATCAAGCAAGGAGCGGCAGGAATAATGATAGCACACATGAATATTCCATCATTAGATAACACCCCACATGTGCCCTCTACCCTATCAAAACCAATTGTAACCGGAATTTTGAAACAGAAATTAGGCTTTAAAGGCTTAATTATTTCTGATGCCATGGATATGAAGGGTGTCGTAAAATATTTCAAGGATGGCGAAGCTGATTTAATGGGCATCCTTGCCGGGAATGACATTTTGGAGCTTTCGCAAAATAGCGATAGAGCCATAAGGTTGATTCGGAGAGCGGTTAGACAAAATCGAATCGACATGAAAGTAATTGACGAAAGTGTGCGTAAAATCCTTACCGCTAAATATTGGACTGGACTTTATAAGCGGGATACTATTGTTACACAAGGAATTGTTACAGGCGTAAACCGAAATGCCAGCAAGGCTCTTGTACAGGAACTTGCCAACGCATCGGTAACTTTATTAAAAGGTAAAGATTATATTAAAAGATTAGTCCCAATTAGAAGAACGGCTATCATCAGCATTGGCGAGCCAGGTGTTACCACTTTCCAAAAGGAGATTTCCAAAGGATATTACAACTCGGTTTATTATGTTCTGGATAAAGATGCAAATGCTGCTCAAATCTCAAACGTTGCAAGAGAAATCGGTGCTTTCGACCAGATTATAGTAGGCATTCATGATAGTAGATCAAGGCCAGGAAATAATATGCCTTTAAATGCTGGAATTAAAAATTTCATCAAAGAATTATCCGGCAAAAATGCAGTTTTCGCTTTGTTCGCCAATCCTTATAATCTTTCGGCATTACCAGGCTTGGAAAATAGTAAAGGTTTAGTTGTTTGCTATCAGAAAGAGGATTATATGCAAATTTCTGCAGCAGCAGTAATCAACAATCGATTAATCCCAACAGGAAAATTGCCGGTTAGTGTGGCACCATTTTATAAGTTTGGGGATGGATTGTAATCATTAACCGCAAAGAACGCAAGCCTATTTGCAAACCATTACCACCTTAGAAACCTTAGCACAACTAAGCTTTTTCTTAGATGGTGAAAAAATATGGCTGATTTTAATCGCAAAGAACACAAAGTATTTTTAACTACCAAGACGCAAAGAACACAAAGTTAAGGAATGTCAGATGTTAAGCATCTGACATTTTTTTGCCACAGATTTGCACAGATAAACACAGATTTATCTTTTTTATTTCTGTTTGGAGCTCGTATTAACATCATACTCTTTACAGAACAAATACATTCAAATTAAAGATTTACCTTTGATAATCAACCTACATACGAATGTTTTTTATTGATATTCATACGCACCAAGCAATCCGAAAAGAAGAGGTTTTAAGCATTCAAAGCTTATCTCTTACCGATGATGAATTATCAGGTTTACCAGATATTAATCCCATCTCCGTTGGCTTGCATCCTTGGTTTGCGGAGTTGAAAAAGCTGGAACATCAGATGGAAAACCTTAAAACTCCAGCAAAGCAACCCAATGTCAAGCTCATTGGCGAATGCGGATTGGATAGATTAAGGGGTGAAAGCCTCAAAAATCAAATGCTGATTTTGGAAAGGCAAATTGCCATGGCTGAGGAACTCAATAAACCACTCATTTTACATTGCGTTAAAAGTTTTTCTGAGCTGATTGAGGTTAAGGAACGGTTGAAAGTTAAGGTACCAATGATTATTCACGGTTTTAACAAAAATGAAGCACTTGGCAAGCAGCTATTGGCAAAAGGATTTCTGCTTTCATTTGGCACCTCTATTTTGAAGCCAGATTCAGGAGCAGCCAAATTGATAGAAAGTACCGATAACTTCTTCCTGGAAACCGATGATTCGGGAGCTTCAATTGAGAAAATTTATCAGGCAGCAGCAAATTTGAAAAAATGTACTCTTGATGAACTTAAAGCACGTATTTTTGCCGACTGGAAAAAATTAATTTAATAGCTGTCAATCCTGAGCTTGTCGAAGGACGATTAGCTTTGTGCAAATATTTATGTCTGATGTTACTTGGCTTTCCCGCTCTGCCTTGCTTGTTGGGAACGATGGAATAGAAAAATTACAATCAAAACATGTATTGGTTATTGGCTTGGGTGGTGTTGGTTCGTTCGCCGCAGAGTTTATTTGTCGCTCAGGAATTGGTGAAATGACCATTGTTGATGGCGATGTTGTTGACCCAAGTAACAGAAACAGGCAATTACCTGCTTTGGCGACCAATCACGGTGTGAGCAAGGCCGAAATTATGCAGGAACGTTTATTGTCGATTAATCCAGATTTAAAATTGCATGTAGTCAATGCTTTTCTCACACCAGAAAAATGCAAAGAAATTTTAGAATCGAAATACGATTACGTGATGGATTGTATTGACAGCATCACCCCTAAAATCACCTTGCTTTCAACAGCTTTGGAAAAAAACATTCCAATTGTTAGTTCAATGGGTGCAGGCGGGAAATTAGACCCTACCAAATTGCGCGTCACCTACCTGCCAGACACCTATCAATGTGTTTTCGCAAATTATATTCGCAAGCGATTGAAAAAATCGGTTAATGCTGAAAAAATCAAAGCTGTTTTCTCTACCGAAGAGGTGCGGAAAGAATCGTTGATTATGACAGATGGCAGTAATTTCAAACGTTCGGCTTATGGAACGATTTCTTATTTACCGGCTGCATTTGGTGGGGCATGTGCTTCTGTTGTTATCCGCGATTTACTTGGTTTTGAATTCGAAATGGAAGAAAGACCATTACGGATAAGGAGAAAACCTGCGAAGAAAATTAAATAATATTCATTAAGATTTGTCAGTCTGAGCTTGTCGAAGATTTACAGCCATTCAGGAATGTTGGTATCCTGATTTCGGGAAAATTTTAATTTGTTGTAAGTTTAAAATCCGAAACGAAATTATTTATGCCCCAAGCCCTCAAAATTCTTCAAGCTTCTGCCGGTTCTGGTAAAACATTCAGTTTAACAGCGCATTACCTTACCTTGCTGTTTTCAAGCGAAAATAAATATCGTGAGATATTGGCGGTAACTTTTACCAACAAGGCTACCGAAGAAATGAAATCCAGAATTTTAGAGGTTCTGGTTGGCTTGGCAAAAGGAACTGCATCAAAAAAAATCGAAGATTACCGAAAATTGATTTTGCTTGCCTATCCACAATTGAACGCTCAGGAATTGCAATTTAAGGCAGATAAGATTTATCGAAAAATCCTGCATGATTACAGCCGGTTCTCAGTCAGTACGATTGATGGTTTTGTGCAAAAGGTAATTCGAGGCTTTGCCTTTGAACTCGGACTAAATGCCGATTATAATTTAGAAATGAATTATGACAAGGTTAAAGATGATTTAGTCAACAAATTAGATGAGGCTTTAAACGACAACAAACAACTCTTACAATGGATTATAGATTTAGCCATTGAACGCATCAGCGATAATAAAAGCTGGAACTATAAAATTGAACTTTATAACTTAATCGGAGAGATTTTCTCTGAACGTTTCCAGATTTTTGAATCTGCAGTTGAAGATTTGGGTTTAGATAATATCGACGAGCTTTTCAAAAAATATATCAGCATTACCAAAGCCGAAATCAAAAATTTCGAGGATGAAATTATTCGATTGGCAACCCAAGCTCATGATGCATTGAGCGTTCTGGGTATAGAAAATGAATACTTAAAAGGCAAATCAAGAAGTGGTTTAGCCAAGATTATTTTGGTTGCCCGAGGAGATTTTTCGAAAATAGAACCGCTTTTTAACTACATCGATGAACCTGAAGAATGGTTTCAAAAGAATGCCACTTTCCCTGAAGCTTTTGAAATCGTAAATCCCATTTTAAAACAAATTAAAACGCATTATCTATCACATTTACCAAACTACAGCTTAGCCATCGCTTTTAATAAAAACCTTTATTATTTAAGGTTGATGCAGGAAATTGCAGTCTTGCTTAAAGCATATAGAGCCGAAAATGACAACCTGTTAATCAGTGATGCGCAAAAATTAATTTCAGGAATTACAGAAGATGCTGGCGATAATCCATCTTTTATTTGGGAAAAAGTGGGCAACAGGTACCGCAACTTTTTATTTGACGAATTTCAGGATACTTCTATCAGTCAATGGGGAAGTTTTAAATCGCTACTAAGCAATGCAATTGCAACCCCCAGTCAGGATTTAATTGACCATTTAATTGTTGGCGATACCAAACAATCCATTTATCGCTGGAGAAATGGCGACTGGAATATCCTGCATAAACATGCCAAATTGGATGTTGGTGCCCATAATGTTATTGAAGAAAGCTTAGAAGAAAATTATCGTAGCACGGAAAACATCATCACTTTCAATAATTTCCTTTATCGCTCAATTCCTTTAACGCTACAAAATGAGCTGAACCAGAATCTAGCCGACAAACCGGAAAGTATTTCGACTTGGTGGCAGGAGCAAAATTATCAAAATATCATCACGGATATTTACGGCGGTTCAACTCAAAATTTTGCATCAAACACTTTAAAAGGCGGAACGATAAAAATCAAAAAGTTCGGTAAAGATAACGCTCCGAACGAAGCCCGTTTTACCGAAACCATTTTTAGGGATATTGCTTTAGATGACATCATCGAAGAGATATTTTATTTGAGGAATGAACAGCATTATGCCCTAAAAGACATCGCCATTTTGGTTCGTTCAAATAGCGAAGCATTATTAACGGTTCAGAAATTAATGGAGCAAAAACTGCCCGTTCTTTCAGGCGATGCTTTATTGATCTCGAATAATTCGGCAGTTCAGTTAATCATCAATACCTTAAAAACATTGATTGGTTTAGATGCACAAACCGCATTGTATAAGGCCAATTGCATTGCACTTTACCATTCCCTGCATGAAAAAGAAGTGAATGCCAATCGGTATTTACACCTAAATAATGTTTCATTAAGTGCATTGAGCAATGTTTTACCTCCTGCTTTATGCGAAAATTGGCAGAGTTGGCTACAGTTGCCTTTGCCAGAATTGGTAGAGATTTTGATAGAGGTCTACGATTTAAAAAACCTCAGTCAGCACTTGCCTTATTTATTAGCTTTTAGAGATTTAACCGCTAATGCAGGCAAACTTGGCGAGAAAGGTGTCATCTCCTTTTTAACCTGGTGGGATGAAGATGGCGTTAAAAAATCTTTGCCATCGCCCGAGGGAGCCGATGCGATTCAAATCATTACCATCCATAAATCGAAAGGTTTAGCTTTTAGGGCTGTTTTTGTTCCTTTTTGTAATTGGGAAATCAAAGGTAAAGCAAACTCCACTTTTTGGGTTTCATCAGAAGAAACCATTTACAAGGAGTTGCGGGGAATTCCACTAAAATACAATGAGGCCTTGGCAGATTCAGCAATTGCAAAAGCATATTATGAAGAGTTGCTTTACAATAATATGGACGCATTGAACATGCTCTATGTTGCAACAACCCGTTCTAAAGATTATCTGTACATCGCTACAATGGCAAAAGCAGAACCAAAAGGCAATAAGGAAATTAAGCTATCGAACATGGGCGATGCAATTAACCTCACTTTCGAAAATAACTTTGATGAAAACGGCGTTTATGAAATTGTGGATTACGTGCTTGATGGAAGCAAATCAGAAGAGGCAAATTTCATCAATTTAAAAAGCTATCCCACTACAACCCGTTTATCTGAACTTTATATTCCATCAGAAGAAAAGCATTTAAAACATTTGGTCAACATCGAGAAATCCGGAAGAAAAGGCTCATTACTTCACGATATTTTGGCAAATGCAGGTACAGAAAAAGAGGTTGATGATTATATTACAAACCTGGTTTTGCAGGGCATTGTAAAAGATGATGAAAGACTAACTTTAAAAGAATCGGTCATGGACGTTTTAAATCATGCAGACCTAAAAGAAATTTTCAATAAAGCAACAGAAAGCATCACAGAGAAAAACATTATCGATAGCCAAGGAAAATCGCATCGACCAGATCGGGTTTTAATTCATGATGATGAAGTGATTATTCTCGATTATAAGTTCACACTTGAGCAAAGCGGCAAACACATTGAACAAGTTTTAAAGTATAAGGATTTACTCTCTCAAATGGGATATGAAAATATTCATGCCTATCTGTTTTATGCGGTTAATAAAGAATTGAAAGTCGTTCTTTAAATTAACCGATTTTAATATGATAAAGCTTTTATGGAAAATCGCTAACCAACCCATCTTAAAGCTAGAACCATATTTAATAAATTAACGTATCCATTGAAAAGCTTTCTAATATATCTTACCTTATTATTACTGCTGTACTGCAAGCCGATTTTTGCGCAAAATGTTTGTGAAATAAATGGTATTGTGGCAGATTCGAGCAAAAAGGTAATGAGCAACATAACGGTTAAGCTCTATGCGGGTAGTGATTCGATACGCACCACAACCAACGATAAAGGATACTTTTCATTTCCCAAAATTAGTGCTACAAAAATTACCATAAACATTAGCGGAATTGGGTTTAAAACCTATATGGCGAAATATACTATTGAGTCTGGTATGAAAGAAATAGACTTGGGAATCCTAATTTTGAAAACAAATGAAATAACATTACCCGATGTTATTATTAAAGCAAAACCAGTTGCAATAAAATATAAGCAGGATACCGTGGAATATGATGCCGATGCATTTCATGTCCAGGAAGATGACCGGGTAACAGACCTATTAAAACAATTGCCTGGCCTGGAAGTAGACGAAAACGAAAATGTTACCGCTATGGGAAAAAGCATGACAAAGCTTCGGGTTAATGGTCAGGATTTCTTCACCAATAATGTTAAAGATTTTATATCAAAGCTACCTGCAGGCATTGTTGAAAAAATACAGGTGATAGATGATTTTGGTGACAGGGCAAATTTTACTGGAATAAAAATAGGCGAATCACAGAAAATGCTAAACATTGTTACCAAACCCGGAATGGACAATGGGCAATTTGGAGGATTTTCCGTAAATGGGGGAACAAATAATCAAATTGGTGGTAATGGCAATGTTAACTTATGGAATGGTTCAAAGCAATCTAGCGGAAATGTGGGTTATAGTATTGCTGATAATGGGGCTGGTCTTTCGCAAAATAAAAATGCCGGGCTGAGTTATAATAATAAGATTGGCAGTAACACCCGTTTTGGCATGAACTATAATTACAGTGGCAGCAAAAGTAACTCCAATACCTTACAAGCTGTAGAAACCGTTAACAATTTCGGAAAACTTAACAGCCAACTTGAAAACTCCAGATATTCTGCAAATGGAGGCCAATCGTTGGGTTTAAGCTTTAACCAAACAACAAAAAAGATATATTTATCAAGTTCTGCATCTATTAATTACAACAAAACAGATTCTCGTACCAACTCATTAAATTACCAAACTGGTTTTAGCAAACAAGACTTTAAGAACAACTCAAATAATAGCACGAATTCCCCAGCCTTAAGAGCAAGCCTGGAATTCTCAAAACGACTAAAGAAAAACACTTTGTCAGGAAATTTTTCATTCTCAACCTCCTCAAACCAATCAAATCAAGATATCATAACCAATACTTTATATTATAATGCTAATGGAGTTTTAGAAAAAGATTCGTTACTAAACCGAAGTGTAGATAATAAGAGCAATAATAAGCAATTCGATTTTGGGTTGAATTATAGCTTTATATTAAAACAAGATTCTATATCTTCTAAAAACATATCAATTGATTATAGTGGTTCTTTAAATGTTACCGAAAGCGATTTACAGACTTTTGTACTTAACCCATTATCCTCCTCACCTGTTAAGGTTGATTCCTTAAGTGTACATACCCGAAATTCCGCAGTAAACCAGTCGCTAAGTCTTAATTACTATCAGTCAGGAAAGAAAAACAGAATAAGTGGCGGATTAAATATCAGGCCTAATCTAGTCCGGAATTATTATCCAGATTTAAATACCACATACAACAATAACTACATTAATTTTTCTCCAACATTTAATTATACCAAAACCATAACTTCATCAAAAACATTATCAATTAATTATAATGGTAGCAATAACAATCCTACGGTTTCGCAAATGCAGCCGGTTAAAAACACTCAAAATCTACAGAATATAGTTATTGGAAATCCCAACCTAAAATCATCGTTTAATCATTCTTTCTCATCTAATTTTAATTATTTCGGAAAAAAATCAAATATTTCTTTTCAAAGCGGCTTCAGTATCAATACGATTCGGAATGAGATCATTAACAATATAATTTTAATACCCGATACTTTAGGTGCTTTTAAACAGGAAACCCGTTTTGAAAATGTGAATGGTAATTATAGCATTAATGTAAACTATAATTTAAATATTCCTTTCAAATCCCGTAAATACACGGTTGGCTTAAATGGAAGTGCTGGTAACTCCAGAAAAGTTGCCATTATTAATAGTGATAAAACCTTTAACAAGGGCTTTAACTTTTCACAAAATATAAGTGCCTCTTTTAATATTAAAAAGTTTAACGCAAATGCGAACATGGGATATATTGTTAGCACAAACAACAATAATAACTTTGGACAATCTTTTGAGCAATCTACAGCTATCGACCAAATGCCCTACAACCTATTACTTAATACAGGCCAATCATTTTTTAGAACCAAAAGTTTTAATAGTAATATCTCAGCTTCATTGAGATTAAAAAATTTCAGATTAAGTTTTAATGGAAATTACAGCAACAGTCATAATAACAATAATACTTCGCTCAATGTAAATACCAAAATACAATCTCTTAACTTTGGTACATCGGGCACGGTAACATTATTTAAGTCTTATAATTTTAATTTTGATGCGAATAAACGAATTAACAAGGGTTACAGCTTAGCGAATGCCAATCCACTAATTATTAATGTTGGAGCAGGAAAATCATTCCTAAAAAACAAGGCGTTGAGCTTTAATATTAATGTTAATGACTTACTTAACCAGGGAAATAATATTTCACAAAGAGTTTTAGGAAATTCGATTATTGAAAGTAGAACCAATCAGGTTATGCGTGTTGTTACCTTTGGATTAAATTATAACCTATCCTCTTTTGGTGGCAAATCTTTTAGATTGAGAAAAGAATAAATAACCTAGCAAAAACAGTTAATAAATGAACACATTTTTACAAGAAGTTGCCGAAGATTTAATTGCCAGATTTGGGAATCAGCTGGAAAACTGTGCTATCGTTTTTAATAATAAACGACCATCAGCTTATTTGCAAAAGCACTTTGCGGAGATCATCGGAAAGCCCTTTTTTAGTCCGTCATTTTTTACCATACAAGAGTTTTTTGCCTATTCAACAAGCTATAAAATTGCGGATTTCTATTTGCAGTTTTTCACTTTGCATAAAATCTATAATCAGCTTTTGGCAGAAGAAAAACTGGAATCCATTTCAAGTCATAAATTCTTCCCATTAGCCAAGATTATCCTGAGCGATTTCAACCAGATTGATGCCGACTTGGTAGATGCCGAAAAATTATATCGGGATTTGGAAGATATTTCGGTCATCAATAAAGATTTCGATTATTTAAGCCCAGAACAATATGAGTTTCTTTCCCAGTTCTGGACATCCTATTCTGAGGGCAAACATAAAAAGCAGCAGGAATTATTTATAAAGATGTGGCGAAGAATGCCTAAACTTTACCATAAATTCCATGCTACACTTAAAGAACAAGGCTATTTAACCAATGGCTATGTCTATCGTCATTTGGCAGATGATATCGCCAATCATCAGGAATTCCTTTCCAATTTTGATAAGGGAAAGATCATTTTTATTGGTTTTAATGCTTTGAGTAGTGCCGAAGCAAAGATATTTACCCAATTACAGGAAGCAGGAAAAGCCCTATTTTATTTTGATGTAGATGAATATTATTTGAATGATACCGCACAGGAGGCTGGTTTATTCTTAAGAAAGAACATCAATCAACTCGGGCTTATAAATGTATTTGCAGAAAAAGAAAGCCTGATGAAATTGGCTGAGCACCATGTACATGTTTTTAAGGTTCAGGGGCAATCGGCTCAGGCAAAAATCCTGAATAATATTTTAGAAGAAGATTATTCTGATGCCGAAACTATTGGAAAAACCGTAGTGGTTTTAGCCGATGAAAGCTTACTTATTCCCACCCTACAGACTATTCCAACATCGCACAATGGTAAAGAAATCGACCTCAACATAACGATGGGTTTTGCGCTGTCAACTTCCAGCATCTTTGGTTTAGCCGATTTATGGTTAAGCAGTCAGCTGGAAATCCTGCAACACGATAAGGTTTCCTACAAAAACGTGGAGGCATTTTTAACGCACCCATTAACGGGCTTGAGCCAAAAGATGCGTAATAAAATCCAAACGGCTTTATTAGAGGAGAATGAAGTGGAAATAGCACATCAACGATTGTTAAGACAAAGCGGATTATTTGAGGTTTTCTATAAAAAAATCGATAAGCCCGAGAATGTTATCACCTACTTATCAGATGTACTCGATTTTGTTTTAACCCGATTATCGAATGCGAAAACGCTTAAAAAAATAGATGCAGAATTGTTTGTTAAAACCATTCAGGAGCTAAACCGCTTACACGATACCTTTGGCAAACACATTGCTAAAGAAGAAATCCCTTTCGTAATTTATTTGGTTCAAAAATCTTTGCAAGCTATTGCCGTTCCACTTTCGGGCGACCCATTGAACGGCATTCAGGTAATGGGATTATTGGAAACCAGAAATCTTAATTTCGATAAGGTTGTAATTTTAGGTTTTAATGAGGGCATTATCCCAAAATCATCCATCGGAAACAGCTTTATTCCCGATAGTATCCGCAGGGTTTATGGTTTGCCCGTTTTAGAAAACCTGGATGCTATTTCATCCTACATGGTTTATCGCCTGATACAAAGAGCAAAAAGCATCAACCTTGTTTACAACAGCTTAACTGACGAATCTACATCGGGCGAAGCCAGTAGAATTTTAAAGCAGCTGGAATATGAAAGTGGTTTCGATTTCAATTACAATGAACTAAATCTTGACATAAAAACAGAGCCTTTCAAAGAGGTGCAAATCGAGAAAACAGGCAATGCCTTTATTCAGGAAACACTTCAGAAATATCTGGATAAAAAGAAAATACTTTCGCCATCGGCACTGACGCAGTACATTTCAAATCCGATAGATTTTTTCTTCAATTATATTGCTGGAATTAAAGAGCCAAAGGAAATCAGCGCAGTTGTAGAGGCAAACGAAATTGGTTCCATTTTGCACAAGGTAATGGAATATTTCTATCAGGATTTAAGAAGCGAAGAAATCACCTCCGATCGCATTAATGAGCGAAAGAAAAAAGTTTCCGATCTTATTCAAAAAGCTTTTAACGCCGTAATGTTCAATAATCCCAATAAGGTTATTGAGTACAAGGGTATGCAAAAAGTTATTTTATCAATTGTAGAGGCTTATGTAAATATTATTCTGAATCAGGACATTGCGCAAACGCCTTTCAGCATCATCAGTTTGGAGCAAAAAGTAGAAGCTGAAATTAGCTTCCCGCTAAACGGGAAAGAAGAAAGCGTAAAAATATTTGGTTACATCGACAGGGTTGATGTGAAAGATGGCATCACAAAAATTATCGATTATAAAACGGGTAGCGACAAGCTTACCTTTAAAGATGTAGATGAATTATTTAATTCTGATGGGAAACACATCAACAAAGCGTTAATCCAAACGCTGCTTTACACTTACGCTTATGAACAGTTTTCGGGTAAAACCTGTGTAGAACCAAACTTATATATTGTTAAAACGATGAGTCAGGATGGCATTTGGTTTAAAACGGGCAGACAGAATTTATCTGGAGATTTCCTTGAAGAAATTAAACCTCAATTTTTAGCAAAATTAAGAGAAAAACTAGCGGAACTTTTTGGTTCCCCATTCTTTAAAGCCAGTGAAGTGCCTGATAATTATAAATATTCGATTTATAAAACGCTGTTTGGGAAATAAGTTTTAACCGCAAAGAAAATGAAGTAAATCGCAAAGGACGCTAAGCTTTTTGCCAACCAATTACCACAAAGGAGAATGAGTATTTCTTCGCTAAACTTTGTGTTCTTTGCGAAAACTTTGCGCTCTTTGCGGTTAATCTCTTAAATTTAAAAATGCTAACCCTCAATTTCACCAAATTTCCAGTTTTAGAAACAGAAAGACTAATTCTTCGTGAGCATGCGCTTTCTGATGCCGATGCCTTATTTGCTATGCGCACCAATGAAGAAGTAATGCGTTACATCGACCGCGAACGACCAAAAGATTTACTGGATATTAAAGCATTTATATCGACTTTTAACGATGATTTTCGGGCTGGCAAAAACCTGGCCTGGGTTATGGCATTAAAAGAAAAACCGGAACAGATGATTGGCTCTATTGGTTACTGGCGAACAGATTTAGCAAATCATAGAGCCGAGATGGGCTACATGCTTCATCCCGATTATTGGAGAAAAGGTTACATCTCGGAAGCATTAAAAAAAACCATCGATTTTGGCTTTGATGAAATTAAACTGCATAGTATTCAGGCAAATATTAATCCCAATAACGATGCCTCAAGGCAAATACTCATTAAACATGGCTTTGTTAAAGAGGCTTATTTCAAAGAAGACTATTATTTCAATGGTCAATTTTTAGATAGCGAGATTTATTCTTTACTCAAGCGAAAAGATTAAAGCAGAAAGACCAAAGCGAAAAGCTAATCCAAATCTTGCAAATTATTACTATCGCTACATCACGCTAAAATTATTTATATTTGAAATATGTACCGTTTAGATAGAACAGCGTTTAAAGCACAAACAGCAGAAGAAGCAAATAAGGCTGATTCGATTTATTACAAAAATCTTTCTTGGCAAGAAAGAATGCGTATAGCAAACTATCTAAACAGTGTAGCCTATAATTATCCCGAAAACAATCCACCTAAAATGGATAAAACAGTATTTTCAGTTCGCACAAGAAAGTAATGGGTAATATTTTTAATGATGATTTCAGAGAATTTATTCAATCATTAAACAATCATGGTGTTAAATATATCTTAGTTGGCGGATATTCAGTTATTCTACATGGATACCGATTTGGAAAATTTATAGTTGCTTAAAATTGTAATACCAATTCTTACATTGATAAATTTAGAAAAAACCACAGCTACTATGACATTAACTATGTTAATTTCTACATTGTACGGTCTTCTTGACACCTAATATTTATTACTTGATACCATGTATTGTAATTAAAACAATACATCTCTTTAAATTTATTGTTCTTACATTTTAATCAAAGGCAATAATAATTATATTTGCGCCTGTAAGTTAAAAGTACAAATGAGAGAAATCCAATTTAGAGAAGCACTACGCGAAGCCATGAGCGAAGAAATGCGTAAAGATGATCGCGTTTTTTTATTAGGTGAAGAAGTAGCAGAATATAACGGAGCATACAAAGTGAGTCAAGGTATGCTTGAGGAATTTGGTGCTAAACGAATTATAGATACCCCAATTGCCGAGTTAGGTTTTGCAGGTATTGCAACAGGTGCAGCAACAGCTGGTCTTATTCCAATTGTAGAGTTCATGACATTTAACTTCTCATTGGTAGCAATCGACCAGATTATCAATGGTGCAGCTAAAATCTTATCTATGAGTGGTGGTCAGTTTTCTTGCCCTATGGTATTCCGTGGTCCAACGGGTAATGCAGGTCAATTAGGCGCACAGCACTCTCAAAACTTTGAAAACTGGTATGCAAATACACCAGGATTAAAAGTTGTGGTTCCGGCTACCCCTTATGATGCAAAAGGTTTATTAAAACAATCCATTATAGATCCAGATCCAGTTATCTTTATGGAATCTGAGGTGATGTATGGCGATAAAGGCGATGTTCCTGAAGGCGAATATTATATCGAAATTGGTAAAGCCAATGTAGTAAAACAAGGTACAGATGTTACCATCGTAACTTTCGGTAAAATGTTAACCCGTGTGGTAAACCCGGCTGTAGAAGAGCTGGCTAAAGAAGGAATCAATGTTGAGGTTATCGATTTACGTACTGTTCGTCCAATCGATTATGCAACCATTATTGAGTCGGTTAAGAAAACCAACCGTTTGGTAGTTGTAGAAGAAGCCTGGCCGTTGGCATCATTATCAGGTGAAATCGCTTTCAATGTACAGAAAAATGCATTCGATTATTTAGATGCACCTGTTTTACGCATTACTTGTGCCGATGTTCCACTTCCGTATTCGCCAACTTTAATTGCTGCCAGCTTACCAAATGCTGAACGTGTGGTTAAAGCGGTAAAAGAATCGATGTACGTTAAAAAGTAATAAACTCTGTTGTCAGCCTGAGCTTGTCGAAGGTCGAATAACAAAAAACATACGAATCCTCTAAGCTTAACCTTAGGGGATTTTTTTTATTTCATTTCTTTTTTTCAAGACCTTATAGATTTTAAAAACCTATAAGGTCTGATTGGATTTAGATAAATAAAGCCTTATTGAAATCCTCCATATATTGTCTAATCAAAACATTATATTCGGCTACAAAATCTACTCATATGGAAAAACCAAATAACATCAATGAGTACATCGCTCATTTTCCTTTAGAAACTCAAAAACTTTTGGAAGAAGTTCGCCAAACCATACATAAAACAGTACCAGAAGCTAAAGAAGTGATCAGCTATGGAATGCCTGCTTTTAAGCTAAATAAGGTTTTGGTTTATTTCGCTGGCTATGCGAAACATATTGGTTTTTATCCCACAGGTGCAGGAATTGAGGCCTTTAAAAATGAATTCTCAGATTATAAATGGTCAAAAGGCGCTGTTCAGTTTCCAATTGATAAACCAATGCCTTTAGATTTAATAACGAGAATTGTCAAGTTTAAAGTAGAGCGAGACTTAGAAAAGATTGGGAAAAAGAAGTAACAATTAAAGTTAGTCGGGATTTGCAATCCCGTCTTGAGCACCAAGGATTTTTAATCCTTAAAATTTTCGAAAAACATTTCCTGTTGGTTTTAATCTTTTAACCTACCATGCAACCCTCAATAGTACCACATACCCAAGTAAACTAAACGGGATTGAAATGATATACTTTTTTATTTTGAATTTAGTCAACCGATAAATAGATGTGATTGCCAATATTCATCAGATGGCTTTAAACAAAAGCAGATAAAAAGATATAATGGAAAGCCCGACTAACATTAACCTGATAGCTGTTCTTGCTTTTCAAAAAATTATTTATTCTATCTAAGATGTTCAAAACTTCATCTTAAAAATCCTTTAATCTTACAAATCCTGATTAAATTTGCCACCCATTAATTTGAATAAACAGCTATGCTAGCCCATCATAAAATAATTGCAGCCGAGTTAAAAGTTGCAGAAAAACAAGTAACCGCAACCGTAAATCTATTAGATGATGGTGCAACCGTACCTTTCATTTCACGTTACCGTAAAGAATTAACAGGTAGTTTAGATGAGGTAGAGGTGGCGGCAATCCGCGATAGAGTATTACAATTACGTGATTTGGATAAACGCCGGGAAGCGATTTTAAAATCCATGACCGAGCTGGGCAAACTTACACCTGAGCTTGAAAAACAAATCAACGAAGCGGAAACAATTGCGCTTTTGGAAGATATTTATTTACCATACAAACCGAAACGGAAAACCCGTGCATCTGTAGCGAAAGAGAAAGGCTTAGAGCCCTTGGCACTGCAAGTATTTGAGCAAAATAATTTCGATTTAGAAACTGAAGCCGAAAAATTTATAGATACCGAAAAAGGCGTAAACACGCTGGGTGAGGCCCTGGCTGGAGCACGAGATATTATTGCCGAAATGATTTCGGAAAATGCTGAAGCACGTGCCAAAATGCGTCATTATTTTCAGGAAAAAGCTGTTTTTAAGTCGGAAGTGATTAAAGGCAAGGAAGAAGAAGGCATTAAGTACAAGGATTATTTCGAATGGAATGAGTCTGTAAAAACTGCCGCATCGCACCGAGTTTTGGCCATGCGCCGTGGCGAAAAGGAATTAATTTTGAGATTGGATGCCCTGCCACCTCAGGAAGATGCGATTGCGATTTTAGAGAACCAATTCATTTTAGGCAATAATGCAGCTTCGAAACAAGTTCAACAAGCTTTAGAAGATGGTTACAAACGCTTATTGGAGCCAGCTATGGAAACTGAATTGCGAGTTTTCACCAAGCAAAAAGCGGACGAAGAAGCCATTCGGGTTTTCGCAGAAAATGCTCGACAACTGTTGTTAGCAGCACCAATGGGGCAGAAAAATGTGCTGGCTATCGACCCAGGTTTCCGTACAGGCTGCAAAGTAGTTTGTTTAGATCAGCAAGGTCAGCTTTTAGAAAATACGGCGATTTATCCTCATACCGGGCAAGGTAATGTAAAAAATGCGGAGTTTACGATCCAACAACTTTGTGAGAAGTATAATGTTGAGGCTATCGCTATTGGTAACGGAACAGCTGGAAGAGAAACAGAAGCCTTTGTACGTGGATTGAATTTACCGCACATTACCATTGTGATGGTGAATGAAAGCGGTGCATCCATTTATTCTGCATCAGAAGTGGCGAGAGCAGAATTTCCAAACCAGGATATTACCGTTCGTGGAGCAGTTTCAATTGGGCGTCGTTTAATGGACCCATTGGCTGAACTTGTAAAAATCGACCCAAAATCTATTGGCGTTGGACAATATCAACACGATGTTGACCAAAACAAATTGCAGGCAAGTTTGGACGATACCGTGATGAGTTGCGTAAATGCGGTTGGTGTAGAGTTAAACACCGCATCGAAACAAATTTTGGCATATGTTTCTGGCCTCGGCCCTACCCTTGCACAAAACATTGTTGATTACAGAAATACAAACGGCGCTTTCAAAAACCGGGAAAGTCTCAAAAAGGTACCTCGCTTGGGAGATAAAGCTTACGAACAAGCTGCAGGCTTCTTACGCATTCGCAATGCAGAAAATGTGTTGGATACCAGTGGTGTCCACCCTGAACGTTACGCTGTAGTTGATAAAATGGCAAAAGATTTAGGGACAACTGTTTCGGCTTTGATTAAGGATACGCAATTGCAAAAACAGATTAAGCCACAACAATATGTTACCGGTGAAATTGGTTTGCCAACATTGACAGATATTTTAAAAGAGCTTGCAAAACCTGGTCGCGACCCACGCGAGCAATTCGAAGCATTCAGCTTTACGGATGGTGTGAACGAAATTTCTGATTTAAGAATCGGAATGAAATTGCCCGGTATCGTAACCAACATTACAAACTTCGGTGCTTTTGTTGATATCGGTGTTCATCAAGATGGTTTGGTTCACACCAGTCAATTGGCAAATCGTTTTGTGGCTAATCCAAATGATGTAGTTAAGGTTCAGCAAAAAGTTGAAGTTACCGTTATGGAAGTGGATGTTGCCCGTAAACGGATTTCACTTTCCATGAAGATCGAAAATAGTCCTAAGTCGGAAGTCCGCAGTCGGGAGTCTAAAGAACAAAAGCCGAAACAGGATTTCAAATCGAATAACCAAAAGCAAAATTTCAAACCTCGCAATAAGCCTAAAGATGCGGATGGCGATTTACAGGAGAAATTGGCGAAGCTAAAAGGAATGTTTAAGTAAGATGTTAAAAGACTAAGGATAAAGGAACAAAGAATAAAGACAATAGCAAGGTAACTCAAAACCATTTGAATATCGAAGCGTTAAAAAAGTTAAATCAAAGTATTATATTTAACTAAATTCTTTATGGTATGGCAGCTAAACAAATGCGCTCTATCATCCCCGACACAACTGTAGTTAACAAGATTTACGAGATAAGAGGCTCCAAGGTAATGCTGGATAGCGATTTGGCTGACCTTTATGGTGTAGAAACCAAAAGGCTTAATGAGCAGCTCCGAAGAAACATTGAGAGATTCCCTGAAGACTTTATGTTTAAGCTTACTGAAAATGAATGGGAAATTTTGAGGTCGCAAATTGCGACCTCAAAAACACAAAGAGGTGGAAGAACTTATCTACCTAATGTTTTTACAGAACATGGGGTCCTCATGCTATCGAGTATTTTAAGTAGTCCTCAGGCAATACAAGTAAATATTCAAATCGTTAGGATTTTTACACGATTGCGCCAATTACTTAGCGAAAGCAGCGAACTTAAACTCGAAATAGAAGAAATCAAAAAGAAGATTAACAATCAGGATAAGAATATTGAGCTGGTTTTTAGTTATTTGGATGAATTGACAGAAAAGAAAAGTAGGCCAAGAAAGCGCATTGGTTATATGCCTGACGAATTGTAAAGAATTTATTACTTGCAGAATGGATTCGTTATATTTGATATAACCAAAAAACAAAAAATCATGAAAACCCTAATCTTATCCGGCTGCATGGCTTTGCTATTTGCCACAGCCTGTACCAATTCTGCAAAAAGAGAAAAAACTACCATTGACAGTGCAACAAATGCCATTGTAGAAGAACCAATGGATTCCGCTGCCATGATGAAAGCATGGGAAGCCTATATGACTCCGGGTGATGCCCATAAAATGCTTGCAAAGTATAATGGCACATGGGATGCAGAAGTATCACATTGGATGAAACCTGATGCAGCGCCAACCGTAAGCAAAGCCAGTTGTATTAACAAAATGATTTTAGGTGGGCGTTACCAGCAAAGTACATTCTCTGGGAATTTCGAAGGTATGCCTTTTGAAGGAATCGGCACTCTGGCTTATGATAATACCAGAAAAACATTCCTCAGCACTTGGGTTGATAATATGGGAACCGGCGTAATGTATCTGGAAGGAACATATGATGAGCCCAAGAAATTACTAACTCTAAAAGGCAAAACAGTTGACCCTGCTAGTGGCAAAGAAATGCAGATTATAGAAACCACCAAATTTATTGATGATAATAACCAATACATGGAAATGTTTGATGCGAGTAAGGGCAAGGAGATTAAAACCATGGCCATAAAGTTTACCAGGAGAAAGTAAGTTTCCTTTCATTAATTGTTCTCAAATTTGATCGACATTGTCATTTAGTTTATATTGAATTGGTTTTTAGCTATTTGGATGATTGACTGAAAAAAAAGTAAGCCAAGAAAGCATATTGACTATATCCTTGATAAATTGTAAATTTTGTTTTTTTCTATAAGAAATTTATTTTTGAAAAAGTAATAATGAAAACACACTCAATCCTGCTTATTTTATTAAGCATTTTATTTTTTTCTTGTAAAAAAAACACGCCAGAAAATCCTATATTGCCAATAATTCCAAAAACAATAAATAGAATAATAATCGCACCCGAATTATTTTTACAACCCAAAAATACAGAGATTTATATAGGTCTTCGATATTTTAAAGACTATAAAGATCAAGATGCAGTTACTGCAACCCTTAACGGACAAGCCGGGACTCAAGTTTCATCTACCTCTAATGAGATAGAAGGCTATAATATCTTATTTAAGTTTCCTGCCATTAATCAATCTGGTGATTTTAAATTCTCTTGTACTGTTAAGAATGATCAAAACTCATTATCAAAAGATTTAACTTTAAGGGTTGTAAATGATCTTAGCTTAAATACAATATGGAACAGCCTCGATAAAGGTTATGTATCTTCATTCACCGCATATGTAGATCGTTTAAAGAGTACAGGATTTACATTAAGAACAATTACTTATGCAGACCAACTTAGTCCTTTTGGATTATACTTCGACAATGGGGGTATCCAAAATATTTATGTCAACAAATCACTTGCAAACAATTTACAAGGCAGCTATTTTCTAACATTTAATGGTAACGTATTGCAAGAAATAAAAATCCTACATGGAGAACCAATAGTAGATGCAACTTTTAACAAGGCGAAATTATATACAGATATAACCAATGTTTATGGAAATGTAGTATCACAAACTACTGCAAACAACGGAATGAAAGCAACGAAATATGTAAACGGAAATTATAGTATAACGGTTTATGAAAACACTTCAGTTATATATTCTCTCATTACAAAATAGAGAATCCTTTTGTATTTGCTTGATTGATTTAGATTTTGCTTCCAGTTTAAAATAGTATTAATTCTCTAGTTTATTTAAAAGGGATTAAAACGGGGACTTTTTGTATCAACTCCATTAATGTTGTGTTTTCTGTTTTATAAATCCTTACAAATTGATAACTGACAATGCATTGATTCTGAAATTAATTCAGAATAATTAACCTTAACATCAAAATTTTTCTCACCAACTATTTGATAATAAAACAATTTCATCTATCTTTGCAGTCCCAAATTTATTGGGAAATAAAATAATTGTTTAATAATTAAATACAAGCAAGTGAATACGTTAAGTTACAAAACTGTCTCGGCCAATGCGAAAACTGTTAACAAACAGTGGGTTGTTGTTGATGCGCAAGGCGAGATTTTGGGGCGCTTGTCATCGAAGATCGCTATGATCATCCGTGGTAAAAACAAGCCTGAGTACACCCCACACGTAGACTGCGGCGATAATGTTATCGTTATCAATGCAGACAAGGTTAAATTGACAGGAAACAAATTCAGTGAAAAAGAATATGTTTCTTATACTGGTTATCCAGGTGGTCAACGTTTTATCTCTCCTAAAGAGTTAATGGCGAAACACCCGCAACGTGTAATTGAAAAAGCAGTACGCGGTATGTTACCGAAAACTAAATTGGGCAAGAAATTGTACACAAACCTTTTTGTTTATGCTGGTGAAACTCACCCGCATGCGGCTCAATCTCCAAAAACCATTAAACTTTAAGAAATGTCAGTTACTAACACTTCAGGAAGAAGAAAAACAGCTGTTGCCCGTATCTACTTAAAAGATGGCAATGGCGCTATTACCGTTAACGGTAAAGATCACAAAGTATATTTCCCTACATTACCTTTGCAATATATCGTAAACCAAAGTTTAGAAGTTTCTGAGCTTACTGGTCGTTATGATATTACTGTAAACGTACAAGGTGGTGGAGTAAAAGGACAAGCAGAAGCTGTTCGTTTGGCTATTGCTAAAGCGATTGTTGAACTTGATGCGGAGAAAAAACCGGCTCTACGTGCTAAAGGCCTAATGACGCGTGATATGCGTATGGTTGAGCGTAAGAAACCAGGACGTGCTAAAGCTCGTAAGAAATTCCAATTCAGTAAACGTTAATCACAGGAGGCAAAGACAATGGCAAGAACAACTTATCAAGACTTATTGGATGCAGGTGTACACTTTGGTCACCTTACCCGTAAATGGAATCCAAAAATGGCTCCTTATATTTTCATGGAGCGCAATGGAATTCACATTATAGATTTAAATAAAACTTTAACTAAAACTGAAGAAGCTGCAGCTGCGATTAAACAAATCGTAAAATCAGGTCGTAAAGTTTTATTTGTTTCAACGAAAAAACAAGCTAAAGGAATCGTAGCTGAACAAGCTAAAAAAGTAAACATGCCTTTCGTAACTGAGCGTTGGTTAGGTGGTATGTTAACTAACTTTGCTACTGTTCGCAAGTCGATCAAAAAGATGTCTAACATCGATAAAATGACTAAAGACGGTACTTATGCGATCTTATCTAAAAAAGAGCGTTTGATGATTCAGCGTGAGCGTATTAAATTAGAATCACTTTTAGGTGGTATTGCTGATTTAAACCGTTTACCTGCAGCTTTATTCTTAATTGATGTTAAGAAAGAGCACATCGCAGTAACTGAAGCGTTAAAATTAAACATCCCAACTTTTGCGATGGTTGATACAAACTCTGATCCTTCTAACATCGATTTTCCAATTCCGGCGAATGATGATGCTACAAAATCAATCTCTTTAATTACTGATGTAATTATCAAAGCTATTGAAGAAGGTTTAGATGAGCGTAAACGCGAAAAGGATGAAGAAGCAGAAAAAGAAGCAGTGGCGGCCAAGGCTGCGGCTGACGCACCAGAGGTAAAAGAGCCAAAACGTGCTAAAAAAGTAACTGCTGAGGCTGAAACTGAAGCCCCTTCATCAGAAGAAACTAAAACAGAAGAATAACCCCCAACCCCTAAAGGGGAGTAAGAGGTTACAAATTCAAAATTTATAAAATTATTAATCACCTACAAGCCCCCTTCAGGGGGTTTGGGGGTAAAAAGGAAATAAAATGTCTACAGTACAAATTTCTGCAGCAGATGTGAACAAATTGCGTCAACAAACTGGCGCTGGTATGATGGATTGCAAAAAGGCTTTAGTTGAAGCTAACGGTGATTTCGAAGCAGCTGTTGATTATTTACGTAAAAAAGGTGCTAAAGTAGCAGCAAGCCGTCAAGATCGCGAGAGCAATGAAGGTGTTGTTATTGCAAAAGCAACCGCTGATGGTAAACGTGGTATCGTTTTAGAACTTAACTGCGAAACTGATTTCGTTGCTAAAAATGCTGATTTCGTTGCTTTAGGCAATAAATTTGCTGATTTAGCTATCGAGAAAAACCCTGCTAACCTGGAAGAATTATTAGCTTTAGATTTGGATGGTGCTAAAGTTGCTGATGTTATTGTTGATAACACTGGTAAAATCGGCGAGAAAATTGGCATCTCTAAATACGAAGTTGTTAATGGAGAAAAAGTTGTTCCTTACATCCACGGTAACTACCGTTTAGGTGTTTTGGTCGCATTAAACCAAGATGTAGCCGGTGTTGAAGAGGCTGGTAAAGATGTGGCGATGCAAATTGCTGCTATGAGTCCGGTTGCCTTGGATAAAGCTGATGTTGATCCTAAAACTATTGAGCGTGAAATTGAAATCGCTAAAGATGTAATCCGTGCTGAAGGTAAACCTGAGGAAATGGTTGAAAAAATTGCTGCTGGTAAATTGAACAAATTCTACAAAGACAGTACTTTATTAAACCAGGAGTTTGTTAAAGATGGTTCTGTAGATGTTCGTAAATTTTTAGATAACACTTCTAAAGGTTTAACAGTATCTGCTTTCAAGCGTGTACAATTAGGTGCATAAGCATTTATAAACTTTAAAAAAAAGTCCCTTTTTGAGGGGCTTTTTTTATGCGTTATATTTTTAACCTCTCCTTACTTTGGCAAATAAGGTATAAAACTTCTCATAACACTATCGGTCGGATAAATCTTTAATCCAGCATCAACTATTTTCTTTACTTCTTTCCGGTCATAATCTGAATAGAAAAGAGATAATGTATAATAAGACCAGGATTGTTGATCTTTTCGGTAAGAGTTATATAAATTAAACATTTTAATAATCTCTTTAGGCTCTTTATTTACCCTCGCCAGATAACTTGCCATTCTGTAATAATAAAAGTTTCTGGGCTTAGCGTAAAAGGCTTTTTTACCATAAACATATGCACTATCCAGTTTATTCTGTTCCTGATAAATATTGCATTTTAAATAATCATCGTAAACAATATTCGGACTGTATTTATGTACGCTATCCAATAGCTTTATAGCTTGGTCAAATCGTTTTTCCTTTTGCAGGTATTTAGCCTTTTTATAGCCTATCGTTTCCGAATTTTCAGCAATATTTGGGAAAGATGGAAACATCCCATTCACTTCGGAAAATTTATATTTAGGCATTGCATTTGGCAAATTATCAACACTATTCAAATCATTATCTACAATATATTGTGCTTTCATTGATTTTAAAATGGTTGCATGCATGTAAATTGTTCCTATTCCCAATACCAATAGGGTAATACTAAATACCTTAACCAAAGAAGATTGATCCACGTTTTCAGTAGTAATATCTTCAGAAGATTTTCCGGTTATATAGTTTATTAAAATTATTGCAATGATCAATACAAAAAGCACCTGTATATTTGGCCTCTCCTGAGGAAAATTGAAAAAAGCATCGATAAAATAACCGCTCAAACTAGCAAAAGCAATAACCGCAATAACTTTAGATTCAAGATTCTGTTTGGATAAAATTCTCTTAACTGTAAAAATAAAGGCGATTACAAATACCAAAAAATAAATAATGCTATTTGGAATCCCTGTTTCTCCAGCAATTTCTAAAAAGTCGTTATGCGGATGTTTGGAGAAAACATTATCATCTAAGAGGGTGTTGGTATATTTAGGCGTATATAATTTCCAGTTGCCATACCCTACTCCGATAAATGGACGTTGACCAATGAAGTCGACTGTTTTTTTCCAGTATCCGATACGCCCGCTCGAAGATTGGTCTACATTATTATCAGCCAGCGCTCCAAGTCTCGATGTAACTGTTCCATACGTTGAACCAATACCTGCATTTTTGACCGCCTTATTTAAACTATTTTGACTTATCAAAAAAGCAATAATCAAAGCTACAATAACAAAAGAGGCATTGGATAAAAATAGTTTTCGTTGTTTATCGCGTGTATATATAAAAGCTGTTCCTACAAGTAAAATAACTAATTCTAAAATAATACCCAGATAAGCAGATCGGGCATTAATTATAAAAATTGACATCAACGCAAGACATAAGGATAATACTGATAGATATTTTAAAAGCCCTTCCCTGGTAAATAGGCAATAAATAATAAATGGGATCTTGATTACCAATGCCGCTGCAAAAATATTTTTATTACCTGCCGTACTTTGAATATTGTTGATCAATACACTTAAATCCACCTTACCTACGCCACTATAAAACTGCATAACCGCATTAAATGCTTGGGCCAAAACAATAAAGGTTATTAATACAGCTAAATTCTTAAGGAGATAAATGCGTCGGTATAGTAAAATCCCAATAATAAAAAAAGCTGTTACTATGGTAAACAACCTATTGTATATTATAAAACCTTCAATCGGATTAATGGCTACAAGCAATGAGAGCCCCGCTATAACGAAGAATAAAAGGTAGGGTATGGTTATACCGTTTTTGAAAATGGATTTAAGTTGAACCCCTTCGATTACATTTTTACTTTTAAATATATAAGCAGCGGATAAAACATTCAATACAGCAATTAACAGCCAGTGGAGTCCCATTTGATCCTGAATCTCAATTTTAGGAACACAATCTATAAGTAGATATAAACTTATAATGATTGTACTAACTATCCCAATTGAATCAGATGTTTCATTACCTGTTTTAACTGCTGATTGATTTTTAGCGTTCTTTCCCTTAGCCATTTTAGAATAATTTATCCCCGAAACTTACATAAATTTTAAAAACTAAGCACAAAAATTTTATCATTAATATGTATTAGTACCATATGGTTCAACATATATTTGCATACCTCAACATATTATATAATAAAAACAGCATAACATGTCACTTACCCTTTCAAATTGTAATTTTTATCAGGACAATTCTATTGTATTAAATCAAAATATTACAATTAACAATGCCAAAATTGCTTCAATTACTTCCAGTTCCGATATAGAAAAGAATCAATTAGCTATTCCTGGTTTTATTGATTTGCAAATTTACGGAGTCGGCGGCAAACTCTTTTCTGCTGATCCTTCAGTAGAAACATTAAATTTTATTGAAGACAATCTCTTAAAAAAAGGCACGACTGGATTTTTAGCTTGTATAGCTACAAATACGCCTGAAGTTTTCAATCAATGTATAGAAGCTGCAAAAGCACATAGAAATTCTGCCCGAAACTGTTTAGGATTGCATCTGGAAGGACCATTTTTAAATCCGAAACGTAGAGGGGCCCATGTTGCTGAATATATTCGTAAGGCCTCCCTTGATGAAATTAAAGCATTGCTTGACTTTGGAGATGGTGTAATAAAGATGATGACTATTGCGCCCGAGTTACAGGACGATGCGGTTATACAATATTTATTAGATCATAAAGTGATCTTATCTCTCGGCCATAGCGATGCAAGTTATGAACAGGCCACATTAGCATATGATAAAGGGATCTCCACAACTACTCATCTATTTAATGCAATGACTCCAATCCATCACCGGGAACCAGGTATTCCAACAGCGGTATTTAACCACGATAAAGCTATGACGAGTATTATTCCTGATGGTTTACATGTAGATTTTGAGGTTGTTAAATTTAGTCAGAAACTCTTAAAAGACAGGTTATTTTTAATCACAGACGCAGTTACTGAATGCGATCACGGCCCTTATCAGCATAAATTAACAGAAGATAAATTTGTGATGCCTGACGGCACATTGTCCGGCTCTGCATTAACCATGTTACAAGCCCTTAAAAATTGTGTATCACATTGTGACATTTCATTAGCTGATGCCATAAAAATGACTTCTTTATTCCCTGCAAAATTAATTGGACAAGATCAGGTTAAGGGAAAAGTGGATATAGGCTACCAGGCAGACCTTCTGATTTTAGATGCTGAACTAAATCTTAAAGAAGTTATTTTTAAAGGCGAAAGAATACCCATATAAATATTTACATCATTTATTAAAATATTAAAAACGATAGCCATTAAATAAAAAAATGTTAATATTTTTGAGCTCATGAAGTACAAACGGATCCTATTAAAACTCAGCGGCGAATCGCTAATGGGCGAAAAGCAATATGGTATTGATAATGAACGGGTAAGGCAATATGCAAATGACATCAAGGCCGTACACGATAAAGGTCTTGAAATTGCAATAGTAATTGGTGGTGGAAATATTTTTAGAGGCTTAAGTGCTGAAAAAAGTGGAATGGACAGGGCTCAAGCCGATTACATGGGTATGCTTGCTACCGTAATTAATTCTATGGCTTTGCAAGATGCCCTGGAAAAAGTAGGTATAAAAACCCGGTTACTTACCGCAATAAAAATGGAACAAATCTGTGAACCATTTATCCGTAGAAGAGCTGTCCGCCACTTAGAAAAAGGTCGTGTGGTTATATTTGGTGCCGGCACCGGAAATCCATACTTTACAACAGATTCAGCAGCAGCATTACGTGCCATAGAAATTAAAGCTGATGCTGTTTTGAAAGGTACCCGTGTTGATGGTATCTATACTGCAGACCCGGAGAAAGATTCTTCTGCTGTTAAATATGAAGAGATTTCATTCAAAGAGGTTTATGAGAAAGGTTTAAATGTTATGGATATGACAGCCTTTACACTTTGTGAAGAAAATCAGGTTCCTATTATTGTTTTTGATATGAACAAACATGGTAATTTTATGAAAATTGCGAATGGAGAGTCTATCGGAACCCTGGTGAAATAACGATTTAAAAAAAATACTATTTTTGTAGAAATACACACAATTATGAATGACCTCATAAAGTTACAATTAATGGATGCTCAATCCTCAATGGATAGAGCTATTGATCATTGTGAATCTGAATTAACCAAAATCAGGGCAGGAAAAGCATCTGCAGGAATGTTAGACGGTATTTTTGTTGATTATTATGGCGCATCAACAGCACTATCCCAGGTTGCAAGCATTAATACTCCTGATGCGCGTACACTGATTATCCAACCTTGGGAAAAATCGCTTTTGGTTCCTATCGAAAGAGCAATACAAGAAGCCAACATTGGTATAAACCCACAAAATGATGGTATTGTTATTCGTTTGGTTGTTCCTCCATTAACTGAGGAACGTCGTAAAGATTTAGTTAGAAAAGTTAAGGAAGAGGCAGAGCGTGGACGCATCACGGTTCGTAATATTCGTAAAGACGCTAACGAAAAAATTAAAAAACTAAAAGGAGAAGGTGTTTCAGATGATGAAATTAAAACTGGTGAAGGCGAAGTACAGAAATTAACTGATGCCTACATTTTAAAAGTTGATAAACACGCTGAAGCGAAAGAAAAAGATATCATGACTGTATAAGTCTGATTAAATTTATTTTAGAGGGAGTGGATTTTAAATCTATTCCCTTTTTTTATGGGCCGATTTAAAAGGTCCTTAAACGAAAAAGAGCAACCTATCCAGGATTGCTCAATTAACTAACTTATTATTCATAAAAAATGCTGTTGGGGAAGGAGTCGAACCTTCAAGGGGTAGTTAGCTACAGTTCAAAAAATTAATTCGTGGTCAACCCAATAAACTGCGTTTGTCCCATTATTCCCCACCACCGAGACAAGGAGGCGTGTCTGCCAATTTCACCACCCAACATTTCAAAACTTACAGTTCTCAATTTTTAGTTTCCAGTTATTAAACTGGCAATTGCAAATTGTGAACTGAAATGGCTGTAGGGGAAGGAATCGAACCTTCAAGGAGTGGTTAGCCATTTCTGATTTTCCATATTCTCCGCCACCGAGACAAGGAGGTGTGTCTGCCTGTTTCACCACCCTACAGTATGTTAAACAATTTGTAAAGAACATTCCCTTTTTGTTAATTGCTTGATACAAATGTAAAAGAACATCAAATACCTTGCAAATTTTTTAAACATTTAATTTTATTTTTATAATATTGATAAATTATATTAAATTTGCTTATCATAATTCAAAAATATGCTTAAAAAAGACAATTCCAATTTAGAAATTGACAACCTCGACATCGATATATTGAAACAATTGATGCAGGATGCTACCAAGCCTTACACCGAAATCGCTAAAGATTTGATCGTTTCTGGTGGAACAATACATGTTCGCATGAAAAAATTGCATGAAATGGGTATTATTAAAGGCTCACATTTAATCATTGATCCTCAAAAAGCTGGATATGATATTTGTGCTTTCTTAGGTATTTACCTAGAGAAAGGAATCCAATATAAAGATGCTGTTGATCAACTCAGCAAAATAAAAGAAGTTGTTGAACTGCATTATACAACCGGGGCATACAGCATGTTTGCTAAGATTATCTGCAGAGATACAAATCACCTACGCCATGTTCTAAATGAAGAAATACAAGCAGTGAATGGTATTCAGCGTACAGAAACTTTAATATCATTAGAAGAGAGCATTAAAAGGCAGATAGAGCTGGGGTAAGTGAAAGCTGAAGTAAGGAACAAGGAGCAAGAAACAAAGAATAAGGAGTAAAGAATAAGGAGCAATGACAAAGCTGAAAAGCTAGAGCAAATAGCAGAGAGAAAGTCTAAAGCTTAGTAAGCGGAAACTGTTCACTAGAAATTGCCCACCGGAAACTGTTAACCGGATACTGCCAATTACTTTAATAATTGATAAGCCACAAGTGCAGCAAAGTATGCCATGGCCGTCATATATGCCAACTGGATTAGGGGCCATTTCCAGCCTTTTGTTTCACGATAAACAATGGCAACGGTACTCATACACTGCATGGCAAATGCATAAAAAAGCATTAAGGAAATTCCGGTGGCAAAAGTGTATACAGGCAAACCTGTTTTACTGTTAACCGATACGGCCATTCTTTCTCGAATCGTTGCACTATCTTCATCTCCCCCATCAACGCTATATATGGTTGCCATGGTTCCGACAAATGCCTCACGGGCCGCAAAAGAAGTAATTAAACCAATGCCAATCTTCCAATCATAACCCAATGGACGAATTGCTGGTTCTATCCAATGGCCCAGGATACCTACATAAGAATTCTCTAGTTTTTCTGTCGCGACCAGCGTTTTAATATGATCCGTATTTTTTGTAGGATCGGTCATCATTAATGAATACTTTTTATCAATTTTTTCAAAGCGATTTCCGGGTCCAAACGAGGCTAAAACCCAAAGAATAATCGAAATCGCAATAATTACTTTCCCTGCTTCAAAAACAAATGTTTTTGATTTCTCGTACATGGTATAGAAAACATTCTTCCATCTGGGCATGCGATAAACAGGCAGCTCCATTATAAAGTATGATTTCTCTTTGGTTTTGATAATCACTTTCATAACCCATGCTACCAAAACTGCTGCAATAAAACCAACCAGATACATCACCATTAAGGCTAAGCCCTGAAGGTTCAGAATGCCAAAAACTGTTTTTGATGGAATAATAAGTGATATTAATAAAATGTAAACCGGTAAGCGGGCAGAACAACTGATTAACGGTGTAACCATAATGGTAATCATCCTGTCTTTCCAGTTTTCTATATTTCTTGCGGCCATGATAGAGGGAACAGCACAAGCCAGACCACCAATCATGGGGACAACAGATTTTCCATTCAATCCAACTTTGCTCATAATTTTATCCATCATGAAAGTTACCCTTGCCATGTAACCAGTATCTTCCAGAATTGATATGAAAGCAAATAAAATAGCGATCTGAGGGATAAAGACAAAAATTCCTCCTAGGCCCGCAATAACCCCATCCAGCAAAAGATCTGTGAGCATTCCAGCTGGCAAATGTTCATGTCCAAATGTGGTAATCCATCCAAATCCACTTTCAATCCAATCCATTGGATAAGATGACCAGGCAAAAATGGCATTAAATATCACAAAAAGAATCAGCAGGAAAATTGCAAATCCCCATACTTTGTGGGTTAAAATAGAATCCAGCCGATCACTAAAAGAAAACTTCTTAACCGCTCCTTTATCTACTACAACATCACTCAAAATACTGCTTAAGTGCTTATACCTGGCTATAGTTTCTGCAGCTTGTGCTTTAGAAGACTCAAATTTATGCGATTGCTCTATTTCTTCAATCTCAATCTGCTCTTGTGCTGTAAAAAAAGCTAAATGCTCATGCTGATGCAAAACCTGTAGCGCATAGTAATCATTATTGGAATTTATTCTTTGTTTAATTGCATTAATCGCTTCAGGTGCTAAAAAATTAACATCAACTTCCTGAAATTGAGTTGCAATTTTATTGGTATTCGCGACTGCCTGTTTCAGCTTATCTATCCCAATATTATTTCTGGCAGATATGGGAATAACCTGAATACCCAATTTTTCGGCCAGTTTATCTACATTGATCTCTATTCCCCGTTTAGCCGAAAGATCAATCATATTCAAGGCTAACACCATTGGGATACCCAAATCTGCTACCTGAGAAAACAACAGCATGTTGCGCTTTAAATTCGACGCATCAACTATAAGTACAATTACATCTGGATGGCTGGAATTTTTTTGGTCTGCAAGAACTTGAAAAACGATACTTTCATCATTGCTTTTTGGATATAAACTGTAAGTTCCCGGTAAATCGATAATTTCTACATCTTTTCCATCAGCAAGCTTTGTAAAACCTGTTTTTTTGTCGACCGTTACACCTGGGAAATTCCCTATTTTTTGATTTAATCCCGTTAAGCGATTAAATAGAGTAGATTTACCTGTATTGGGATTACCAACTAATGCAACTTTAATATCCAAACCCAGCTTATTTATTGAATGATAATGACATCGGCCTCACTTTTACGTAAGCATAGCTGATAACCTGCAACACGAATAGCCATTGGGTCGCCAAGAGGGGCGAAACGTTCTACTTCAACAACCTCACCCGGCAAACAGCCCATCTCCATTAACTTAACAGACATTTCCAGATCTGTAAAGGCAACGATTGTTCCTGTTTCTCCAATTTTTAAATGCGAAAGTTTCATCTGTTTATTATTATATTTTTAATTGTCAGATGGAGCCTAAGGTTTAAAATAAATCATTTTAAACCTGTTGGGTTCATGTGCTAAATTTGGCGCAAGTTAACCTTTCTTTAGATTTATTCCAAATAAGATGGGCCATTACTCAATTTAAAACAATGTTTATATTTTATGAATAATTTAGTCCCTTCGACCGCCGCCACCAAAACCACCGCCTCCCATTCTTCCTCCGTTTCTTTCTCTACCTTCTCCGTTTCGAATCCTGTTTTTACCCCCCATACGATTTAACGAATAAGTAAATGAAAACATGAAATAACGTCGTAAAACATTGAAACTAACATCCTGAATGGTGTTATTATTAGCTGTCCGGCTTATCCCCTGGTTTTCATTCAACACATCATTTACCGACGCCTTAAATGTTCCGCGATTCTTAAAAAACTGTTTACTAATATAAGAGTTGATCAAAGTAAAATGGGTATCGAAGGCCTCTCCTCTACCTGTATTCTGATTATAATCTGCATCAATATACCAACGAATATCGCCAGGAAATAAATAACTTACACTGATGTTTGGACTAAAAGTATAATAGCGTGTATTTGAACTTGGCTGAACAGAGTACATTGCCCTGCTGACAGAACCATTTACACCTACAGTTAAATCCAATTTCTCTAAATTAGAAACCAATCTATAGCCATTTGATATAGACCAGCTGTTGGTTATATTTTTTAAAGATTTAGTAAAGTTTACATCTCTATCGTAACTCCCTCCAACATTTACATGAACATTCAGCTTATTCTCTGGCATTAAAGGCAAACTGAGTGAAGAAGAAACGGATCCCGAATATACTCCATTAACGTTTACAGGAAGAATGGCCAATTTACCCTGATTTTCACCACTTTGTATGATATCGCTGCTATTTGCGATTTTATTGGAAGTTTGGGTAAAATTTAGATTTACAAACAAAGATCTGTTTTTACCGACCGTAAATGTGTTGTATGCGATGCGCAAGGAATTATTAAATTCAGGCTTTAAATCCGGGTTTCCAACCGGAATGCTTTGCGTATTGGTGTTATTTGGAATAGGCTGCAATTGTTGAATAGTGGGCTGATTTGTTCTTCCCCGATAATTAAAAACCAAACGCTTACTGTTACTAAAATTATACCTAAACATTGCGGATGGTGTGTAGTTGGATACATTTTGCTTAAGTACAAAGCCCTTGGTAATATTATTATTCGTTCTGTCCGTATTTTGAACGGCTAAACCCATATTCCAGTTATACTTTTTAGCCATTTTATTAAAGCTGAAACCTGCTGAATTGGTTAAAACCGTATTTTCATAGGAGTTACTATAGGTCAAATCAAGCAAGTCATACTGAAGTGTGGCAGGGTTAAAGTTATAAGAAAACCGATCTGATGTATTGTGATTATAACCATTTTGATAGTTGAACTCCAGACTAAGCGTTTTAGATAATGGTTCGGTATAAACTAATCTGGTATTGAGATTTAAAGATTCGCTTTCCTGATCGTTAAACTGGTTGGTTATTTTTTGACTGCTTGTTATTCCATCAATTGTATGATCTGTAATGTTATTGTAGCCATCAGTGTCATTATTATTCATATTTGCATTGAGATTAAGTGATAAAGTGCGACCTCTTCTCTTAAATTTTTTACGAAGCAATATATTATTACTGATTGATGGTGCCGAATTATGGCTTGTTAATGTCTGGGAACCATTAATTAGATAAGTACTATAATCCCTTCTATAAACACTACTGTTTAAACTTTCATTATTGGTATAACCAAAATTTGGCTGAATCCGGAGAGATGTTAATGAATCCAGCTTGGTATCAATCATAAAGCTAAGGCGATGATTTAACCGGTCTGCGTTATTATTTTGATTATTATTAAAAATGGTAATTACATCGCCTAAAAGATTTTGTGTTACGCTGTTTCTTGAAACCAAATTATCAGATTTATTAAAGAAATAGCTTAAATTAATTTCCGTTTGATCCGCATAGGTATCTGCAAAATTAAATCCCAAGGCATTGGTCTCGCTCAGGCCTGCCCGGCTACCTCCTCCTCCATTTCCACCTAAACCACCACCAAAATTTTGCTTATTTACATTATTAAATTGAGCAACGACGCTCATTTGCTGATCATTTTTGAAACGATTAATATTGGCATTTATGTCATACTGATTACCTGCGCCATAGCCTGCCGTGGTATTTCCAAAATATCCATTCTTTTTATCTTTTCGGGTAGTAATATTGATAATTTTTGTTCTTGACCCATCGTCTATTCCTGTAAACTGGGCTTGATCGGAGAGCTCATCAATAATCTGGATTTTATCAATCATATCTGCCGGAAGGTTTTTCGTAGCCAGTAAGGGATCGTTACCAAAAAACTCTTTCCCATCTACTTTAACCTTGGTAATGGTTTCGCCTTGTGCTTTCACCGTTCCAGCCTTATCAACTTCTACACCAGGCAGCTTTTTCAGCAAATCTTCAACCACAGCATTTTCTACCACTTTAAACGAACTGGCATTAAACTCCAATGTATCTTTTTTTACAACAATTGGTGGTACTTCTGCCTTAATTTCAACGGTCTGAAGATCTATTCCATTGCCCTCCAAAACAACATCACCTAAATTAACATCCGTTTTATCTGTAGAAATTGTAAAATCTTTTGTTGAATTTTTCAAGCCTAAAAAAGCAGCATAAAGACGATAGCTACCTGGCTGAAGGTTCTTGAAAATGAATTTTCCATCAGCAGAAGTTGTGTTTGCAGCAACTACGCCAGAATCTTTTAAACTTTTTATGGCAATAGATGCATAATCGATTGGTTTCTTATCCTTTGATTGAATAACCCTTCCGCTAACTGATCCGGTTTTTTGAGCGTAAACAATAGAACATAATAAGATAAGTATCAGCGTAAAAAATTTCTTCATTCAGGTTAAATCTTTGTGTTGATATTTTAAGACTATAATTTTGCCTAAAGGTTTGTTTTAAATTTGGTAAAAATTGAAATACAATTTGACTTTCATTAAATGGTGGGAAGAAAAACCAAAAAGGCCCATTAATAAATGAGCCTTTTTGAAATGGGATGGCAAAAAATTACATTCTCATCCGCATGCCTCTTCCTCCACCCTGACCTGGCATTGGCATATCTCCTTCTATATTTCTTCCGCCGATCCTGGTTAACGAGTAAGTAAACGAGAACATATAATAACGTTTTAATACATTAGAATTCAAATCGGTAATGGTATTATTGGTTGCCGTACGACTAATACTCTGATTTTGGTTGAATGCATCATTAACAGAAAGTTTAAATGTTCCACGATTTTTGAAAAACTGACGGCTGATGTAAGAATTAACCAAAGTATATTCCGTATTATAACCTTCACCACGACCGGTATTTTTAATATAATCCAAGTCGATTGCAAGCCGAATGTTTCCGGGAAAAACATAACTCACATCAAAACTCGGATTAATGGTATAATACCTGGTATTTGAATTGGGTTGAGCAGAATAAGTTGCTCTATTGATTGTTCCGGAAATTCCTCCTGTAAGATCGAATTTATCAAAATTAGTTACGAAGTTATACCTGTTCGTTAAAGACCATGAATTTGTAATATTCCTGGCAAGATCTGCAGTATTATTATTGCCTGAAGTGAAATTCACATTCCTGTTATAATTTGCATTAAGGGACGCGTTTAAATTTAATTTACGCTCAGGTAAAAGAGGCAGCCCTAAATTAACACTTGCACTTCCAGAATAAACTCCATCCACATTTACATAGGTTGTTCTGATTTTACCATAATCAATATCATTAACATCAGTTACCAACTGGCTTTGATTTCCAATCGAATTAAATGTTTGATTTAAATTAACAAAGGCAAAAAACATTCTGCTGTTCGCAAAATCGAAATTATTATAGTTTATTGATAAACTGTTATTAAAAGCTGGCTTTAATAATGGATTCCCAACAAATACACTTTGAGTATTGGTATTATCGGGTATAGGCTGAATTTGACTAATTGATGGTTGTTGGGTTTGACCTCTGTAACGGAGGTTCAATCTTCTGGAGTTACTAAAGTTATACCTGAAATTTGCAGAAGGTGTTAAGTTAATGAAGTTTTGAGTCCTTACCAGATTGGTGGTTAAATTGGTATTTACCCGATTGGTTTGTTGAACAGCTACACCAATATTCCAATTGTATTTTTTCTCATTTGTAGTAAAACTTAGTCCAGCTGCATTGGTTAAGGTCTGGTTTTCATAAATATTGGTATAATCATAGTTGATTAAATCATATTGGCCGCTTGCGGAATTGAAATTTAATACCTGGCGGCCTTGATTATCATGACTATATCCATTTTGATAATTAAATTCCAGGCTTGTGGTTTTTGATAATGGCTCCGTATATACCAACCTCGAAGTATTATTAATAGAGTTGGTGTTTACTTTATTTAATTGATCTGTAAGGGTTGAAGTTGTTACATTACTTATCGTATTATCTTCAGAAATATAATTGTAATTATTGGCATCATTGTTATTGACACTGGTATTTACATTTAAGGAAAGTGTTCTTCCCCTTCTTTTAAATTTTTTGCGAATCAATAAGTTGTTACTGATATTGGGTGTTGAACTACTATTGGTATATCGCTGTAAACCCACAATTTGGGAGGTTAATAAACCTTTATTATAATCACTTAAATTTATTCCATCAGTTCCTGTATAAGAGACGTTAGGTTGGATTTTAATGGTAGTTGTTGAATCTAATTTCGTATCGATCATGAAATTGAACCTGTGATTGGTTCGATCTGTATTATTGTTTGCCCTGTTTAGAACAGTTGTAATAGTATCACCCAATAAATTTTGAGTAAAACTTGTCTGATTGCTAGATGCAGAGGCATTATTAAAGAAATAACTTGCCTGAACTTGAGTTCCATCTTTATAAGTATCAGCAAAGTTTAAACCGACTGCATTGGTTGTTGTAATGCCACTATTCCCAGTACCTCCTCCACCGCCAAAATTACCACGACCACCACCGCCAAATCCACTTCCCTGACCTCCACCTCCGCCAAAGTTTTGTTTATTCGCATTATTAAACTGGCCAATCAAGCTGAATTGCTGATCGTTATTAAATTTGTTTACGTTTAAACTTGCCTCATAGCGGTCATCGGTGCCATAACCAACAGTGCTATTTCCAAAATAGCCCTTCTTCATTCCACTTTTGGTGGTAATGTTTAAGATCTTATTTCTTGTTCCATCATCAATTCCCGTAAATTGTGCCTGATCTGAAAGTTCATCAATAACCTGGATTTTATCAACCATATCTGCGGGTAAATTTTTGGTTGCCAATAATGGATCACTTCCAAAAAACTCTTTGCCATCTACTTTTACTTTAGTCACCGTTTCACCCTGGGCCTTGATGCTTCCATCTTTTGCAACTTCAACTCCAGGTAATTTTTTCAGCACATCTTCTACAACAGCATTTTCGCGCACTTTAATTGATTTGGCATCAAATTCCAATGTATCTTTTTTAACAACAACCGGAATACTGGCTGTAACGTTAACGGTATTTAAATCTACTCCATCGTCTGACATGGCAATTTCACCAGCATTAACTGCGGTTTTAGCTACTTCAATATCCTTTGTTATTGTTTTTAAGCCTAAAAATGCTGCGTAAACTCTATACTTACCAGGGGCAATACCTTTAAAACTAAAAGTTCCATCGGGATTGGATTGTCCGGAGGCTACTACAGCCGAATCTTTTAAACTCCTTATTGCTATCGTAGCAAAGTCTACTGGCTTTTTATCTTTGGCATTAATAACTTTTCCACTAACTGAACCCGTATTTTGAGCTTGGGCGATGTATCCACAAAATATAAGAACAATAAATATTATTCTTTGAATGTTTCTTTTCATTAAAAAATTTTAGAATATTGATTTCAAGACTATGCTATCAGACTATCGTAAAGCGGAAAGGTTTGTTAAAGAAATGTTAAATGCTTGGTAACATTTTAAATACAGCTAATCGGGTTTAACTGCAATTTGTTTTAGGATGATCTAAAAAATGTTATTTATTTTGTGTAGGGTAACTTTTATAATATACTTTGGGGCAGTTACAATCTTTTTTAAAAATGCTGCAGCTACCTAAGCACAAGGTCATTATTATACAGATTAAACTAGTTATTTTTTTCATTGAAATTTAGTTCATGTAGTAAAATGTAACTAAAAACAGCCATGAGGGCGCCCAACATATCACAACCGAAATCCCACCATTCTGCAGAGCGATAGGTAAATATTTTCCATTGTAATAATTCTATACCGCCTCCAATTATAACATTAACCAACAGTATTTTATAGATGGTTAAGGTTCTAAAACCAAAATTATGCTGATACCTTATTTTACCGTAAAATAAGAATGTGGTTAATATGAAGAAGAAGCCCAAATGAACCATCTTATCAAAACCTTTGAAGAAAAAACCCTCACCTTCGGTATCCGGCATTTTTATGTTACAAAGTACCAAAATGACAATTGTCCAAAATATGGCCCACTTTTGTTGTTTTAGTACTTTGTACAAAATATTTAAAAATTAAGCTCCAACTAATTCCTGATAGGCATCTGCAGTAAGCAAACCTTCAACCTCTTCAACATCAGTTAAAGAAACTTTTACCATCCAACCTTTACCATAAGGGTCAGAATTTACCAGTTCAGGGTTATTGTTTAATTCTTCATTGATTTCCAATACAGTTCCGGCAACAGGCATAAATAAATCTGACACGGTTTTAACGGCTTCTACAGTTCCAAAAACCTCTTCTTTAGCAATTTCAGAACCTACAGTATTGATATCGATATAAACAATATCGCCCAGTTCGCGTTGTGCAAAATCAGTAATGCCGATATAAGCTTGATTGCCTTCTACTTTTACCCACTCGTGGTCTTTGGTGTATTTTAATTCTGATGGAAAATTCATTGTTCTAAATTATTTTTCAGCAAAGGTAAATATTATGTTGGAATGTTAAAGCTAATTCTCTCATTCGATCATTCCCTCGTTCAATATTAGTTAAGCGTAAATCTTAAACTAAAGCCAAAATTACTGAATGATGTATTAAAAGTTTGAGAGGTATAAGGCTTAGTGATGTTTGAATCGTAAAACAATTTAATATTAAACTTCTGGTTTAACACATAATCTACGCTTGGTCTTAAAGTAATGTTTTTCGCTCCTGATGATATTTCTGCCTCGGCAATATCTGCACGATAAATAACCGTTTTATTATCACGAATTGCCACATCCAATTTAAAATCCATATTGTTATCCATCTTTAAGCTCTTAAACCATCCAAACGGAAAACGGAATTTATTGGTTCTATAACCCAAACCTAAAATCATATTATTTTCGGATAGTTGAGCAAGCTGGCTATTGGCTAAACTTAAACCTAGTAGTCTGGATCTGTTTAACTCAAAAGATGCTGTCAAATTATTTTTAAACCTGGTATCTACACCAACCAAAGGTGAAAAGTATTCTGAAATGGTTACCTGGGCGAACTGATATTGTGGTAAGAAATTGCCATTAACGTCCCGACTATTCACAAAGCCATTGCTTTCCTGATACCTTAATAATGAATTAAAGCCATTGATATTGTAAGAAGAACGATAACCATGTCTGATATCTACTGACGAAAATTTATCGGCAATAAATGGTATTCTTGTTAAGCCACTGTAGGTTAAAGTCCAGTTAGGTAATGGAATTTTAGGGAAAGCATTCATTTTCATTTTTCCGGCGTCTTTGCCAGAATAAGCAGCCATAAATGCTGAGATAATTACATCCTGACTTTCTTTACCATAACCATCTGCATAGCCATCATTTAATCCGGAAGAATTTGGATTTTGAGTTCCTAATCTTCTAGATATAATAATCCGGTTTGCCATAAACTGATTAAACAAAGTTGATATCACACTGGAGTTTTTCTCTTTAAACGCTGTCCCTAAAGTGAGATAAGAAATACTATAATCGCCGGTTGTAATGGCGCTTAAGTTTTCAAAAGAAGAAACACTTGCAACGTATCTAAAGTTAGTAGAAAAATTTCTTGTCTGCGCCTTATTGGCTCTCAGCGTTATGCGCAAATCACGTATAGGTTCAAGTTGACCAGTAATCTGCAGGTCTTCTCTCAAAGTATTTACATATAATTGATTTTGCAGGGTATCGGTTGTTAGCCAGCCATTATTAAGCGCCATATCCCTGATATCTCTTTGGCTGCCAAACACAAATCCTAATCCGGGAGCACCGGTAACATTATCTATACCCAAATATTTGGTTTTAGGTAAATATCCTGGCATAAAGATACCTTTTGTTTGTGTGTAAGCGGCATTAACATTCTTTAAACTGGTTAACAGGTTAATGAAGAAATTCTTAAACTTATCGCCTTCCTGGTTGTTATTTGCATTCCTTATAAATCCAAACTTATTGTATAACGTGGTCAGATTTAAAGTTGGATTAATTTGTAGGTTCCGGCTATTCTGTATAGTATTACCCAGGTTAATATTAGGATCTAAAAATGTAGCCTGCGGTTCTGTTTGCCAAACAAAGTTTGTTCCGTAACGGGTAGTAACCGTAATCCAGTTTAAACCTGGAATTTTATCAATCGGCAGGTTATAGGTTACATTTAAGTTGTGGTTATAATCTGTTGTGCGACCTAAACGTTTCAGGTTCTCCCAAACCGTATCACGTTTTAGTCCTTCAATTCTGCCATCAGGTTCATCAATAATAGAATAGTTTGTCGCATTAAAATCTAACTGTAAAGACCGGGTTAAATTCCAGGCGATACCATAAATCCTGCTCATTCTAAAGTTCTTATTAAAGGTTGTACCAAAACCATTTTGGTATATTGGAATTGAATTGTTCGGATCGTTATTCCTTAATGTATTTTCAGAATATAAGCGGTCTACATCAATTCTAAAATTAATGGCACTTGGGAATATGCTGAAATTAAAATCTTTTAATAAGCCCAACATATTCGATTTTATAATCTTCTCGAATGGTGCATAAGTTTTAGCCTCTTTAGAATAGCTATATTGCAATGATGCCCGGTAAGTATTTTGCAAACTACTTTGATTAATAAAATCGCGATGGTTAAACTGTGTATAGGAGTAACTAGCAGCAAAATTCTCAATATCCCAAAGCCTTACCGGTTTTGTATTGTTGGTACGTTCTTTACGAACATTGGTAAAGTTTATCCCTCTTCGAACCGTATAATCCTGTGCGAAATTTAAAATGGAGTCTTTTTGCTCTTTTGTGGATTGATTAAGTGCATTCTTCAATTCAATATCAGGGGTACGCGGATTATATTGTGGAGTAGCAATTTGTTTAGAATAACTTACGAACATCGGGATTTTAACTCCTGATTTTTGAGGAAGGAATTTTCCAAGTTCAACAGCTGAAGATACATCTAGTAATATGTTATCAGCTCTATTGCGTTCGCTAATTTTAGAATCAATAGAACCAAAACCTATAGTTGATTTACTTCCGGAAATATTTACATCAGCAAAATCGGCTAGTTTAAAATTTAACCTGGCAGTAGCAGCCCATCCTCCTTTTTCGTCAAACTCCGTTAATCTTAACTCGTTAAACCAAACTAAAGCGCTCTTATCTAAACCATCTGATTCCGGATTTGTTAAATCACGTAAGGAGTTTTTAACACCTACCATATAAACCCTGACTTTACTCATATCCGGTTGACCTTTTACTATGATGGTTCTTGTACCATCAGAATAGGTGAAAGGAACATTTATTGGCCAAGGTTGACCGTTTGCCTGTTTCGCAACATTACGAGCCAGTTTGGCATTTTGGAAAAGGGTTAAATCAAGATCCATTCTGTTCGCTTCTGGCCAAATGGCATCCGGATCGCTGGTGCCTGGCGAGGTTACTTTTAATGGCATTACATACTCGTAATAGTTATCCTGGTTATCGGTACCGATTCTTAAAAATGCGGCAACATCGTTGTCATCTAAAATTTGATTGTTTACGGCTTCAGCGTGAATAAACATTTCCAAATGTTTATAAGAACGAAAATCGCTATAAGCAGTTTTAAATGCAGCCCTGCCGTAACCATCTCTTAAATTTTTTACTGTAACGGATAATGATTGTTCATTTAAACGGGTATCGCCACGATAGTTGCTATAATCTCTTTCGCGAAGAATTCCCGGAGGTGTAACATAAGGGATAGGCGAACGTTTACCATTTTCTTCGATGTTAACAGTAGAAACTTCGATGGTAGAATTGTCTGGTGTTAATGCCGGTAAAGCCGGATCAACGATAACCTGATCTGCCTCGTTCTTTGCATTATATTCTCTCCATTCGCCACGGATTAACTGCAATTTTGCAAAACGCATAATTGCCGTATCCGCAAAATTTGTCATAAACATCCTAAAAAAGCGGATGGATTTAAAATCCTGGATGTTACCAACTTTTTGCTGGTATTGGCTAATTGGAACTCTAAATTGATACCATGAAACAGCCTGGCTATTTCCATTGGCCAGTCTAACCTGTGAAGTTACTTTATCGGTAATGAAATTTTGCCCCACAACCAAATCTGCCGGACGCATAGACACTTTGTATTGAAAATATTCATCACTTTGTGTCATATTGTTATCGCGGTTAATATCTTCACCATCCGGCAAAGAGGTAGAGGCCGAGTTATCTATACCCAATTCTTGTTGTGATTGCTGTGAAGTTTTTGAGTTTCCTTCCGGTCCGTTGTATTTTTCGTAACGTTTTAAAATTCCGGCATTGATCTGATCTAAAGCCGGGCCTCTGAAATAAGAATAGTCATCAGATGCCGGATCGGCATCGATAGCTGCCGCAGCCGTTGCGTTTAACTGCGATTTTATCTGATTGATCGCTGATGCAAACTTTGTTCTTTCATTAGCGTCAGAAAGTCCATCCAATCCAACATCCTGTGCTTTACGGACATCTGAATTATTATCAAAAGCTTGAACAACTGGTTGTAACTTTGGCACACGACCCCAAATTGTTTCGTCGTACTTTGTCAGATCATCGTTTGCAGGCAAACCATTCTCTAATGATTTTCTTCCATCTTTAAGAATATCTTCCGAGATATTACCCAAATTGAAATATACATCTCCACCAGTAGAATTTGGTTTATTAATGAATGGGTCCATTACCCAAAATTCAATAAAACCAATATTTAATGCTTCAAAATCGTTCGTTTCTATTTTGCGTTGGAAACCACCCCAGCTATTTTGCGGCTGCAGAAGCGATCCATCTGTTCTAAATCCAGTCGTCCGGAAATTGTACGGACCACGTATTGTTGGATAATAGGCAACATCTAAAGTTGCAATATTTGCTGCCTGCCCGGTTGCGGTTTCTTTAAATGGAAAAACCTCCTGCTCTATTACCTCCCTTACATAGTGGTTAGAAAGTTCATTTCTGTTGTTTCTAATATTTGATGGGGTAGTTGATGAAGCTGAATTATAAAATGTAGGGTCGATATTATAAAAGGCTGTTCTGGCCCTATTGTATCCATAATCCAATTCTAATGATTGAGATTCGGGAAACATTTGTGGGGTTCCTGATAATTGCCAGGAGATTGCGCTCTTAAGATCAATAACTGATCTTGCCGCTTCAAAATCATCTAAATAACTTACTCCATTTTTACTTCCGGCAAAATTTAATGCCCTTGGATGACCAGGAACAAATTGAGCAAACTCCCCATAAAAAGTAACACTCGATGGTGCCTTCGTTGATATTAATGGAATCTTATCAACCAATTTGGTTAAAAATCTCGATGGCGAACTGTAGTTAATATCTGCACCCCAAATGGTATTTGATATGGGCTCATCACCGATATTAACTTTTTGAGTGAGCGGTTTCTCCGTTAAGTTCATGATCGTACCACCCAAATTCAATTTGTTATTTACCCGGTAATCTAAACGGGTTCCAAATAATGAGCGTTGTTGTAAACCAAAAAGCTCGTTATTCTCTGTTGTAATTCTGATCGGTTGTCCTGAAGTTAACAAGGCCTGGTTGATAATGCTTACACGACCGCCCTGATAATCAACCGTAAAATCTACACCTTCTGTTAAGGGCATAGTTCCTGCAAAAACTTTTACAGATCCCTCTGGAACATTGATGGCATTTAAGCTAAATTCTGAAGAAATTTCCGATTGATAATTACCCTTAATGATGTATCTGTTTTGATTCTGGAACAATTGTTTTGCAATAGTTTGAGTAGAGTCATATAATGCGGTAAAAGTATATTTATCTATTAAAGCCTGCTCACCAGGTAAAAACTTAGCTGCCAAATCGCTTCCAAAAGGCTCAATAATTGGGAAAATAATTCTTCCGTTAGCAGGGTCAATTGTAATGTATCCGGTATTCGTATTATTCACCAACGATGCAACCCCATTGCCTGAAAAACCAGGTCCAAATGGACTATTGGTGTTCGAATTACTGGAAGAATAGTAAGATCCAAATGCATTATTTGCTGCAACAAAATCAAAAACACCATCGGGTTTACGTTCATTCTGCTGATTTAGCCTATCGAACTCTGTAATGGCAATCCATTGTTTATTGGATATATTTTGCCCTTCGGTCATGATGGGTTTTTCAACACCGCTTTCGTTATCAATACGATAAATATCCAATCTAAAATTTTGACTGCTAATTTGATATCCACCAATAGAATAGATGTTTTTCATCATCAAATCCCAGGTTGGAAGGTTTATTTTCGTAGTCTCATTCTTCAATAGCTTTGCATAAAGCACCTTTGGATTTGTAGCATCAAATGATATATCGGTAGAAAACTCTCCTACCTGGTACTCTACTCCATTGTAGGTATAACGATAAGCAACAGCCAAAACCTCATCAGAATTCAGAGGATTGTTTAAGGAGATGTACCCCAATTGCGGCTGGAACGTAAACTCTCTTTCCGTTAATTTTCTGGCATAAGTTAACTTGGCAAAGTTATCTGTACCTCCATTACCCTGAAAATAAGATATGATATCATTTGTGTTGGTAAACCTGGAGCCTGGAGGAAGATTTTGCAATAAATTATTAGACTGTTGAGGGAAACCCAGGGCTGTTGTTCCACCGGGTAGTGCCGATGTACCTCCTGTAATTTGTGCCGTATTATAAGGTTGATTTTCTCCCAGATCCAACAATCCCAAAACATCTCTGGAATCTGTTGTGCTTCCTGATTTATTGGTGATCCAAACTTCAATTTTGGTAATTTGTATCGGCGAGGTAATGATGGGTGAATTCGCTAAATTTTTGTTGTAATTATTGCGAAAATATTGAGCTAAAAAGTAATGTTTATTGGCTTCATAACTATCTGCACTTACCCTAAATTCATTCTGTTGCGCACCATTGGTAATCTTAATTTCCCGCGATTCTGATTTCTGCTGAGTATATACACTGGTTACGTTTAGCTTACCAAATTGCAATTGAGTTTTAATACCAAAAAGGGCCTGAGTACCTGTAATCAAACTTGTATTTAGGGGCATACTTACATTACCGGCTTCAATTTTTTGAATAATATCGTCTGGCCCGCCGGTATAATCCAATTTAATCTGGTTCTCGAAATCGAACTGTGCCTCTGTATTGTAATTACTTTTGATTTTTAATTTCGTTCCGATATTACCGACAAGATCCATCTGAATCCTTTGATTAAAATCGAAATTGGTTTGTGCTCTTTGCCTTTCGTTAAAAAGCGGGTTTTCATTTTTATTGGTACGGCCTAAAAAAGTAAGTTCGGCCTCACCACGAGGTTGAATATCAATTGTTGTGCCCCCGAATAATTTCTCGAAAGCCTTACTGTTAACCTGTATTGGAGGAATAATGCCTGTATTTCTGTAATCGCTTACTTCGGCATTCGAAATGCTTCTCCAGTTGCTGCGTTTAATCTCACTGTTCACCAAACGCTGGTATTGATCGATGGTTAAATACTGGGTTTGTGTTACGTATTTATCGCCGATCAGCTCTTTAACAACATATCTTTTATTTTTAGCATCGTACTCAACAACTCTTTTTAAATTGCTTGGTAACGGATAAAAGGGATTTGATGATGGACTGATTCCAAGTAATTGTTTTTCACGTAAACTGAAATTATTTTTAGACGCAGCGGTATCGGCTTTGCCTGGAATCACCTGAGAAAAGGCTTTTTTATCAGCAAAAATTAAAAGGGGGATGAGAAATAGAAATGTAAAAATTCTCTTCAAAGGCTGTTTAAATCTATAATTTTTTTAAAGCTTGTTTAATTAGTTGCTCAACCGAAAGCGTTCCTTCTGTTTCTTTTAGAATCTGATCAATAGTTTTTTCGGCAGTTTGTTTGGCAAATCCTAGCATCACCAATGCTGATAACGCTTCATCTTTAACAGTATTGTGCTGGGGCATAGAAATTAATGAGTCTGCCCCTTCTTTCTTCAATTTATCCTGTAATTCCAAAACCAAACGTTGTGCAGTTTTAGCGCCTAAACCCTTAATCCTTTGGATTAAAGGCAAATCTGCCTTAACAATCGCAGTTTGAATTTCTACAGGAGTAATGGAAGATAAAATCATCCGGCCCGTATTCGGGCCAATGCCAGATACCGATATTAAATGTAAAAATAAACGGCGTTCGCCTTCATCTGCGAAGCCGTATAATGTGTGTGCATCTTCTTTTACATGCAGCCAGGTATATAATTTACATCTTTCGGAATCTCCCAGGCTGCTGTATGTGTTTAAAGATATATTAATCTGATAGCCTATACCTCCGGCCTCAACCACTACATAGGCTGGGTTTTTGAATGTTAATTTACCGTCAATATAGGCGTACATGTAATTTTACTTTTTAGTATTTTTTGCAAATATACCTTTTCGTTTTGATGTTCCGGTAATTTCTTCTTTGGCTTGAACGTCTACCACGGCAATGGTAACCATATTTACAATTTCGCGCACCGAACTACCCAATTGAACAATATGTACAGGCTTATTCAGTCCCAGCAAAATTGGTCCAACTGCCTCGGCCCCTCCCAGTTCTTGTAAGAGCTTGTAAGCAATATTGCCCGATTCCAGATTAGGGAAAATCAAAGTATTTGCAGGTGCATCGGCAAGGGTGCTGAAAGGGAAATTATCTTTCAACATTTCGTTGTTTATGGCAAAATTCCCTTGCATTTCTCCATCTACAACCACATCAGGATAATTTTTATGAAGCATTTTAACCGTTTCTCTAACTTTCTCCGGCACAATACCTTCGTTTGACCCAAAGTTTGAATAAGATAGTAAGGCAATACGGGGCTTGATGTTAAATTTCTTAACCGATTTATCTAAAAGCAGGGTTATATCAACCAATTCTTCGGCTGTAGGATCTACATTTACGGTCGTATCGCCAAAGAACACCGGGCCTTTTTCAGTCATCATCATATACATGCCCGCAACACGTTTTACGCCTGGTTCAACTCCAATAACATGCAATGCAGGTTTTATGGTTGAGCCATAGTTTTTAGTCAGACCAGAAATCATGGCATCGGCCTCACCAAACTCAACCATCGATGCACCAAAATAATTCCGATCTCTTAAAAGCTTAGTCGCATCATTTAATGAAACTCCTTTACGCTGACGTTTTTTGTATAATGAATCGGCATATTTTTTGGTTTTTTCAGGCTCCTGCATCTGATCGATGATCTGAACGCCTTCCAATTCCAACCCGTGCTCATCAATAATCTCTTGTATTTTTTCCTTATTTCCTAAAAGGATAGGTATAGCGATGTTATCGTCTTTAACAATTTGAGCGGCTTTTAAAATTTTATAGTTATCCGCCTCCGCAAAAACAACACGTTTAGGATCTGATTTGGCTTTGATGGTGATGGCCCGCATAATGGCATCATCCAAACCTAAACGTTTTCTTAATTCTTCTGAATAAGCATCCCAATCCGTAATCACTTTACGGGCAACTCCACTTTCAATCGCCGCTTTTGCAACAGCAGAAGATACCTCGGTAATCAACCTGGCATCTACTGGTTTTGGTATGATGTAATCTTTGCCGAATTTTAAATTACGGGCATTGTAAGCTAAGTTTACGGCTTCCGGAACCATTTTCTTAGCCAATTCTGCAATCGCCTTAACCGCAGCGATTTTCATAGCTTCATTAATGCTAGTGGCACGAACATCAAGTGCTCCACGGAAAATATAAGGGAAACCCAAAACGTTATTAACCTGGTTCGGATAATCGGAGCGACCAGTGGCCATAATGATGTCCTTACGGGTTTTAATCGCCAATTCATAGGCAATCTCCGGATCGGGGTTAGACATCGCAAAAACGATCGGGTTTTTGGCCATAGAGCTTAACATGGGCGCAGTAACGCAATTTGCAGAAGAAAGACCAATAAATACATCAGAATCTTTCATAGCCTCTTCTAAAGTGTCGATTTTTCTATCGGTAGCAAATTCTGCTTTAATGGCATCAAGTTTTTCGCGGTCTTTACGGATGACTCCGGAACGATCGCACATCACGATATTTTCTTTTTTTGCTCCTAAAGAAACGTATAATTTGGTGCAAGAAATTGCGGCGGCACCAGCTCCGTTAACCACAATTTTAATCTTATCCATTTTTTTCTTCTGGATTTCGCAAGCATTGATCAATGCTGCAGCAGAAATAATCGCGGTACCATGCTGATCATCGTGCATTACCGGAATGTTCATCTCTTCTTTCAGGCGACGCTCAATTTCGAAACATTCTGGTGCTTTGATGTCTTCTAAGTTTACACCTCCAAAAGTTGGCTCAAGGGCTTTAACGATTTTTACAAAATCATCTACATTTTTGGTATCCAGCTCCAAATCGAAAACATCAATATCAGCAAAAATCTTAAAGAGCAGGCCTTTACCTTCCATAACCGGCTTGCCGGCTTCAGGGCCAATATCGCCTAAGCCTAAAACGGCTGTACCATTACTAATTACGGCAACCAGGTTACCTTTTGCGGTATATTTATAAACATCTTCTGTATTATCGGCAATTTTTAAGCAGGGTTCCGCAACACCGGGAGAGTAGGCTAAAGTTAAATCTCTTTGCGAATTTGTAGGTTTTGTGGGTACAACTTGTATCTTTCCAGGGCGGCCTTGCGAATGGTAATCAAGCGCATCTTGCTTTCTATTGGTTTTGCTCATTACGTAACTTATTAGTGACGGCGCAAAGGTACAATTCTTTTATAGAGCATAAAATAAATATGCTGTTCATTTGATGGTGGTTAGATAAAAAACTAATCTTATTTAGTGAATGGTTGTTGTATACTCATAAAAAGTAGATACATAATCTGGACCTGCCATACATGTGTTCGTAATGGAAAGGGATACAAATATGATACACTTATTTTTTAGCTTGAGATACCCCTGGATAAAACAACAAAGCCCGGCTCATCGCCAGGCTTATTATTTTGTAGAATTAGAAATTCTTATTTTATGATTTAATTTTTTTCCGGGTTATTTTCCAGCATGGCAAGCAATTACCCCCTGCTAATTTTCAGCACCATCCCCGGATGTAAACCTGCCTTAGCCAAGCGGTTATCTCTCTTGATACTGTGAACTGTAGCACCATCAAATTTTTCGGCAATTTCTGAGAGGGTATCTCCTCGTTTAACCCTATAACTTAGATAAGAGGCTGGCGCTTTTTGAAGATTGCGATTTTTAGTATAGATTTTAAGTTTCTGACCGGGAACAATTGTTTTGCTCTTTAAGTGATTCCAAACCTTTAAATCCTGGGCCTCCACTCCATATTTATCGGCCACCATGTTTAAATTTTGTCCGGATGTTACTTTATGATAGCTTACAGCTGCTGAGCCTGCGCTTTTCTTTCTTAAATCGCGAACATCATCCGTACTGGCCTGTATAATCTTCATGCTTACATCCAGGTTTGAATGGTTTAAAACATCATAAACCCCGGCATAATCAACATCCTTAATTTTCGGCATAATGATCCGCTTGGGGCGTTCGCTGGTACCGTTTACAATCTTTTTCTTATAAGATGGATTTAGTGCGAAAAGTGCGGTTTCATCAACATTTAATGCTTTTGCCAGCATCGGTAAAGAAACAAACCGGTTTACCTGGACGGTATCTGTTTTTAAAAATAAATTACAGGTCTGGGCTGTAATCTGATGTTTGCCTGAATAGTTCATCACATAAATGGCGGCAATAAGTGCAGGCACATAGTTTCGGGTTTCTTTAGGCAAAAACTGCCTGATTTCCCAAAAATCTCTTGATCCGGCTCTATCCATAGCCCGGGTTACATTTCCCTTGCCACAATTGTATGCCGCAATGGCCAATAACCAATCGCCCAATTCTTCAAAGGCATCTCTAAAATACGCCGCAGCCGCATAACTGGATTGGATGGGATCTTTGCGCTCATCAACAAAATTATCCATTTTTAGGCCATAAGCTTTCCCGGTTCCAAACATGAACTGCCAAATACCTGTTGCGCCAACCCTGGAAATGGCATGCGGGTTCATTTGAGATTCTACAATGGTCAGATATTTGATCTCAGTAGGGATGTTATACTCTTTTAAAGCTTTCTCGAAAATCGGAAAGTAATAATTGGATAAACCCATCATTTTGCCAAACATATCTTTCCGTTTGGTATAAATATCTATATACTGCTGAACGTATTGATTATAAGGGAGTGGAACCGTTTTTGCAATGGAATCGAGCCTGAGCTTATAAATATAATTTTGGTTCATCAACAATGGATCCTCAACCACAACCGGAACAGCTATGGTATCAGTATTGATGAAAATGTTGTTTTGTGTTTTGGAAACACTATCGATTTTGAGCGTTTGTTGCGCAGAGGCGGAAAATATAAATCCTGATAAAGCACAAATTGAAGTAAAAAGTATTTTTCTAATCATGGGCTATTTGTTTTTTAATATGCCATCATTCTGAACTTGGTTCAGAATCTCTCTATAAGATGCTGAAATAAATTCAGCATGACGAAATATTCAATATCAATCAAACCGGACTGATATCTATGATAAAAATGCCTGAGAAAAAGCCAAAAGCTTATCTTCCTCAAAATGTTTAGCTGTAAACTGAATACTTAACGGCAAACCTGCCGCATTATTGCCCAATGGCAGGGCAATGGCGGGATTACCACTTAATGATGGTAAAACGGTAAAAATATCTGCCATATACATCACCAAAGGATCCTGCATATTATCGCCAATTTTAAAAGCTGGTGTAGGTGCCACAGGCGATAAAATTAAATCGTAATCCTGAAACAGCACATCCAGCTTCTCCCGGATTAATCTGCGAACTTTTTGTGCTTTTTGGTAATAGGCATCGTAATATCCTGCACTTAAAACAAAAGTTCCTAAAAGGATGCGGCGTTTCACTTCTTCTCCAAAACCTTCTGCCCGGGATAATTTATAAAGCTCATTTAAAGATTTTGCTTCCGTATTTCGGTGACCATAATGAACACCATCGTAACGGGATAAATTTGAAGATGCTTCTGCTGTGGTTAAAATATAATAAGCCGGAACAAGATAATCCAAAAGATCAAAAGAAACATAGGTGATGCTATGACCTTGTTCTTTTAATTTTTCGATCGATTTTAATATGGCCGATTTGATTTCAGGATCAAGCGCATCGCTCTCGATCGTTTCTTTCAAAACCGCTATCTTTTGTTTCTTATTTTCATTCAGATGCGCCGGATAATCAGGAACTTCCAAAGGAGAAACTGTAGAATCATAATCATCAGCACCGGCTAAAACCTGCAAAAGTAATGCAGCATCTTCTACTGATGAGGTAATTGGTCCTACCTGATCAAAAGAAGAGGCATAGGCAATTACGCCATATCTTGAAATCCGTCCATAGGTTGGCTTTAGTCCGATTTGTCCACAAAATGCAGCGGGTTGTCTAACCGAGCCGCCGGTATCTGTACCTAAAGCACATAAACACATATCTGCCTGAACAGCTACCGCTGAACCACCGGATGAACCTCCTGGAACAAGTTCCGGATTTGCGGCATTTTTAACCGGTTCGAAATACGAAGTTTCGTTAGAGCCACCCATCGCAAATTCATCGCAGTTTAAACGACCTATAATGATGGCGTCTTCTTGCAACAAACATTGAACAACTGTTGAGGAATATGGTGAAACGAAGCCATCAAGCATTTTTGAGGATGCCGTAACAACATGATCTTTATAGCAAATGTTATCTTTAATACCGATAACCATTCCTGCAAGTTTACCTGCGGTGCCTTGATCTATTTTTTGTTGTACCGCTTTAGCCTGAATTTCTGCTGAATGAAAAAACACCTCATTAAATGCGTTGAGATGTTCATTAGCCGCAATTTGCTTAAAATAATAAGCCAATAAATCGGGTAAAGTTAATTGCTTTTGCGAAATGAGCGCTTGTATCCCTTTAAGAGAACTGTATTTCTTCAAAACTAAAATTATTGCAATTAAACGGTTTTATCACGGTTGGCCGGATCTGTCTGTTCTTCAGCAGCCCCATCCTTACCATCTTTAAATTCTTTAACACCTCTACCTAAACCACGCATCAGTTCAGGGATTTTTTTACCCCCAAATAGTAACAGTACAATTACTACTATTACGATTAGTTCGGTGGGGCCCATGCCCATAAAGCCTGCGGCTATTGTTGTATTTAGCATAACTTTTTGTTTAAACTTTTTGACTGTCAGTTACAATTTTTTCGTCAACGGGAGTGCTTTCTGAGGGATGATGACGTTCGCTGGTATTATTATTTACTGTTTCTTCTTCCATTTCCTTATCCAAATCCATTGCATTGATATTTCTATGGATCTCGCGCTTTACGCCATCTGAAGCATCTTTAAACTCTCTGATCCCTTTCCCTAATCCTCTCGCCAATTCAGGTAATTTTTTACCTCCAAATAACAAAAGAACCACTACTAAAATGAGTACGATCTCCGATCCGCCCATATTTAAAAACTCTAATAACGTGCCTTGATACATCACTAATATATTTTATACAAATATAGACATTAAAATTGTTTAAAGTTTATTTACTAATCCAAGCCTCTGGGTTTAAGGTTGATTGTCCTCTTCTGATCTGGAATTTCAGAATGGCATCATCCCCGGTATTGGCAACCACACCTATAGCTTGTTTAGTCTCTACGTTGTTTCCTACACTAACACTAACGGATCTTAAGTTTTGATAAACCGTAAAATACTCTCCATGATTAATTAAAACTACCGTTCTGCCCATAATGTTTTGCACCGCAGCAACCTTACCTGAAAACACAGCCCTTACAGTAGCCCCATTCGAGGTCGTAATGTCGACACCATCATTCGTATAGCTGGCTAAATCAACCTTATGAGCACCGTATCTTTCGGTAATACTTCCAGTTGCAACCGGCCAAGGTAATCTACCTCTATTACTTTCAAAACCACTGGATAATCTTGCTGATTCTGGAGTGGCGGTTAATAATTCTCTTGTTGTTTTTTCTTTGGCCACAGGGGCAGTAACTGTTGGAGCGGGTTTATTTTCGGCCTTAGCTTTCGCTGCTGCCGCTGCCGCGGCTTTTGCTGCTGCAATACGTGCCTCTTCTGCAGCTTTTCTTCTTGCTTCTTCTATTGCCCGTTGAATGGCTAACCTAATGGCTCTATCTATTTGGGCTTGCTGTTTCTTACGTGTTGCAATATCTTGTTTAAATTGTTTTTCCTGTCTACTAAGTTTTTTTAATGTAACAGATTGTTCGCTCTTATCTTTGCCTAATCTTTCTTTCTCTCTTTCCTGATCTCTTAACAGATCACTTTTCTCTTTCAATGTTCTATCCAGAACTTTGATTTTGCCATTAAGATCTTGCTGGGTATTCTCTATATAACCCGCTTGCTTTTTACGATATTGGCTAAACTGTTGTAAATATTTTATGCGCTTGTAAGCTTGATTAAAATCCTTAGAAGCAAAAATAAACATCATTTTATCATAAGAATTTCTATTTCGTTGAGCAAAACGAATCATTGCGGCGTATTCCTTTTTAAGGTCAGTCAACTGGCCTTGCAAAGTATGTACGGTATTGGTATTTTTAGAGATTTGGTTATCCAGATTTTTTATTTCAGAGTTGATGGTCCCAATTTTTTCTTGTCGTAACCGAATCTGGGTATTCAATGCATTAATTTGCTGTAAAGTTAACTTCTTACCGCTAGCTGTCTTGTTTAAATTCTTTTGAAGCTGTTCAATTTCACGTTGTATAGCTTCTTTTTTTCTTTTTAGTTCATTTGCGGTTTGTGCTGTTGCCGAAAGGGCGAACACAAAAAAAACCAGAATAAATACGAGTTTGTGTAGCTTCATTAAGCCAAAAGTATAAAAATTTTGCAGTAAAATATATTAAAATTTGAGATGCAGCGCATATAATCTCCTATTACAGAATCATTTTCAACTCACCTTTATACCTGTAAACAAACGTTATTTTCTTCAACTTATCCGAATGGGTGCTAAAACAAGTTCAGCATGATCTTGCGTTTAAATTAGTTTATTACCGTAAACCTCTTTGGTACACTAAACGGAAAATCTACAGGAACATTGCCATCAACTTTTGTAAATTCTAAGTCGATTTTGATTTTTTTTGCACCTGAAAGTGTATTGATCTCTAAACTGCCCGGAAACAAAAATTCATTCAATTTTTGATAGTTATTATAGGTAACCTTTAATGCCTGACCGGCTTTAACGTCGTTAAGGTTGGTTTCTGCGACTTTAAACAGAGTATTAAATAGCAATCTATAATCCAGGTTTTCTTTACTACCCGAAACCAGCCAAACACCGTTTTCTTGTTTTACATCAGATTTTTCAGTTAAGAAATCATCGATTGCATTACCTGTTAAAATGGATTGTAAAGTATTGAAGTTAAGCTGTTTATTCGTAAAATTATAAATATAACTGAAAGGCTTTTTAATATATTCGCTTTTTAAACGATTTATAATTTTGATGCTATCCGGTGTAATTAAAGCTCTGGCCACTTCTACAACACCGCCGCCTGCAGTAATACTCACCCAAATGGTTTCATGGTCTTTCATCCTAAAATTCATAACCACATCATTCGCATCGCCAGAAATATCCAAACTGGCTTTTGCTTTTAGGGAAAGTGTATTGAATTTTAGTTGCTTACTGTTTAATAAAGTTAAAGTTTCCGTCTTTGAGTTGTCCGTTTTAATTTCTGTTTTTGCAGGCGGTGCAACAACAACTTCACGCTTAGGCTTACAAGCTGAAATAAAAATCACAGCAGCTAAAATCAACAGGCTATTTAAAATATTTCTTTTCATTTATCTTCTTATTTAATACTTCTGAATCGTTTCCGGCTTCTTTGGCTTTTTGCCATTGGATTAACGCGGCATCTTTATCACCTTTCATAAAAAGGATGTCGCCATATCGTTCCAAATAAACGCCATTTTTATTGCTATTATTTTGCAAAGCCTTTTCTATCCAGGTTTTGGCCAAATCGTATTTTTGCTGTTTAAACAAAATAAAAGCATAAGTATCGGTTGCTGAGGGATTATTTGGCATTGCATTCGCAGCAGTTTCTGCATATTTTGCCGCTTTAGTCAAATCATCGTTCTTTAGCGCTAAATAATAGGCATAATTATTCATAATGAGATAATTATCCGGCTCTGTTGTAATCGCTTTTTCAAAAGCTGCTTTAGCCAGGGCAAAATTGTTTTGGTTGATGTAAATATCACCCTGCAAAGCGTAAACCTGAGCCTGTAAGCTTTTATTATCCACATCAAGCTGTAAAGCTGTTTTTAAATTACCCTGGGCAGGCTCATACTTCCCTGTTTTAAATAAGGCATACGCCATGTAATAATATAAGCCTGCTTGATTTGGATATATGCTGAGTGCCTCATCTCCAACTTTTATAGCCTCGGTATAATGCCCCAGCAAGGTTTGAATATTAATTACCTGCTCCCAAACTACATAAACCTGTTCGCTAAGTTTTAAGGCAGCCTGATATTGAGTTAAAGCCTCATTCAATTTATTTTGTTGATAAAGCACATCACCATAAAGCGCCAGAGTTTTCGCATCTGAAGGATTTTTTTCAGCAAGCATTTTACTCAATTCCGTAACATTTTTGGCTACCAAAGGCTGCTCCAGTTTCGGGAATAAGGCCGCAATGATTTTGACTTTTTCTGTTAATGGCATCTCATTGCTTTCAAAAGCCAGCTTTAGAACTGAAAAAGCAGCTTCATCATTTTTTTGTTTGCGATAAATATCAGCTAATGCGAGATTAATCTCATAATTACCCGGCTCCACTTGCTGGGCCTTTAGCAAAACCTTTAAAGCCTCAGCATCATTACCTTTTTGCAAAAGCAAACCTGCAGCGTACAGGTAATTTTTTGCATCGGCCTGGTTACCCTCGAGCAATTTTATAATATCGCTATCCGTTGCTTTTCCGTTTTGCTGAAAACGCTTTTTCGCACTCAACAATTCCTTCGATTGCCCGAATTTACTTTCAATCTCATCGTAGGTTTTTTTAGCTGCTTCGGTTTGATTGGATAAAAACTGGGCGTTTGCCTTATCGAAATAATAAGTGTCATTATCTGGCTCAATCTGAATAAGTTGATTAAAAATATCAACCAACTCGGGCATTTTGTTTGTACGTTTATAAACTTCTCCCAATAACCTCAGATACCATTTATTATCAGGATTTAGTTTTATGGCTTGTTTAATATTTTGTTCGGCATCTAATAATTTTTCCAGACGAAGATTCGCATTAGCCAATTCGAAATAAGCAGCATGATTATTCGGATCGAGACTAATAACTTTATTGAAACTGGTTGATGCTACTGCATAATTCTCAGACATTTTTTCCCGTAGGCCTGCAAAGAACAGTTGTTTTACTGCATTGCTATCCCGGCTTGCATTAGTCGCAGGAGTAACTTGCCCAAAAACCTGGATACTCAAAAAACTTAATGCAAGAAAAAAATATCTTTTTAAATTCATAATTATTGAATTTTGAGTTTTGAATGCCTGAATGTTTAGCACAGTTCTTATGCTCTCCATCCATCATTCAAAATTAAACTATTTTCCAGTATGTCCGTAACCGCCTTCGCCTCTTTCGGTTTCATTTAGCTCTTCAACGGCTTGCCAATTAACCGTTTCATGTTTTGCGATAACCATCTGCGCAATTCTGTCGCCATTGTTTATCTTAAATTCAGTATCTGATAAATTAACCAGCAATACTTTAACTTCTCCACGGTAATCGGCATCAATAGTACCAGGCGAATTCACAATACTGATGCCATGTTTATAAGCCAGGCCACTCCTTGGTCTGATTTGCGCCTCATATCCGATAGGTAATTCGATAAATAAACCTGTTGGAATCAACATGCGCTGCAGAGGTTTAATTGTAATTTCTTCTGAAATATATGCTCTCATATCCATACCAGCCGCATGGGCAGTTTCGTATTGCGGCAAAGGGTGATCGGATTTATTTATAATTTTTATTTCCATCGATGAGAATTGTTAATGGTTTTATAGACGATGGGCTAATAGCTATGGTCTATCAACTATCAGCCAGCCAAAAGTCGGGATTTATATTATTTAGTTCCTCTTTAAAATTTTCATCAGGTCTTTTTTTTCAAAATATACGATACCGGCTATAAAAGCAATCAACATGGCATTGCCGATATAAACATTTTTGTTAAAGATAAAAAATGAGGAGAATACTATTATTGTGGAGACGATTAAATAGGTTAAAATCCCTTTCAGATTATAAGGAATCGGGTAATACTTTTGTCCGAGCACATAAGATAAAACCATCATTACAAAATAAGCCAGCATACTTACCAAAGCCGAGCCCATGTAACTATATTTTGGAATCAAAACAACATTTAAAACAATTGTAATTACCGCACCAGCCAGGGAAATATATAGTCCGAAACGGGTTTGATCTGACAGGCGATACCATATTGATAAATTCATGTAAATACCCAGGCAAACATATCCCAACAATAAATAAGGAACAGCTGGTAAACCAACCCAATACTCTTCTTTACGTATAAAGAATTTTAAAATTTCGATGTTGGCGATGATTCCGACAAAAAGAACGGATAAGGCAATTACAAAATATTTTAGAATGGTAGCGTATGTATTTCTTGCATTAGCTTCTTTTGCATGACTGAAGAAGAAAGGTTCTGCACCAAGTCTGAAAGCTGTTATGAATATGCTCAGGAAGATGGCAATTTTACATACTGCTCCGTAAATTCCAACTTCCCCGTCAGCGATTTCGGGCGGCAATAATTTTTGAAGTACAATTTTATCTAAATTCTCATTTACAATAAAAGATAAGTTAGCCACTAGAATTGGCCAGCTGTAAGAGAACATATTGGCAAAAAGCTTAGCATCAAAATGCAATTGCAGTTTCAAAAATTCCGGCAATAAATATATTAATGTAGCAACTGAAGCGATAAGGTTAGCCAAGAAAACATAGCCTATCCATTGATACCTGTACCATGAAGCAAACCATTCGGCACCTAACCAACCATGTTTAATAATAGCAGGCACCAAATAAAGAAAAATTAAATTAAAGCCAACAAAGCAACCAATATTTAAAAATTTAGCAACACTATATTTAAATGGTCTGCCATCAGCACGTAGTTTTGCAAAAGGAATCACGCAAATTGCATCAACAAATAAGATCCATAAAAAGAAACTTACATATTCCTTGTAATCGGCCAATTCACTGGATTTAGTCGCCAGATAAGCCGCTATCGATGAAGAAAAAGTTAAGCCTGTTATTAAGAAAAGTGTGGAAATAAAAGCAATGCACAAAAAGGAATTATTATAAACCTGTTGTTTTTTATCTTCAAATTTATTTAAATACCTGAAGTAGGTGCTTTCCATACCAAATGCCAAAACGGCGTTGATTAAAGATGCGTTGGCATACATATTTGTGAAAATGCCATAAACACCTTTTTTATATACCGCTGTGTAAATCGGTGTTAGAATAAAATTGAACAACCTGGAAAAAACAGTACTAATACCGTAAACCATTGTTTGTCCAAGAAACCTTTTATATACGGACATTTAGTATTGAGATTTGAGTATTGCGTATTGAGATAAGTTCCGCAGCAATTGGAACAATAAAGCAATTCAATAATTCAGCAACTTATTTTCTTAAAATTTCAAAATTACGATAGTTTTTCACTTCGCCCTCACTTACCTCAACATTTGCAACACGCGACCGATCTGGCCCTTCGTGACACCAGTTTACAAACTCTTCCAGAAAAATATCCTCTGCCTCTGCCTCAATATAAACAGAACCATCTTGTTCATTACGAATAAAACCATTTACCATCATTTGATTGGCAATAATTTTGGTGGTTTCTCTAAAGCCTACGCCCTGAACTTTGCCTGTTACTATTATATTAAGGTGCTTAACCCCTAAATCCCCTGAAGGGGACTTTATCTTTTTATCGTTCATGCCTAAGGTAATAAATTGTGCTACTGTATTAGGTACCTAAGCCCTAAATCCCCCAAATGGGACTTTCTATCGTTTAAAGCAAAAGTTAACAAAAATAAACGCTTGCTACAATGAATTCCCTTAAAAGGGAATTTATTATGAGATTGCAAAGTTAGATAAACTTATTTTTATCTGCTCTTTATTGTGTTATGGGTTTTGCTCCCCCTTCAGGGGGGTTGGGGGGCTAATCCCCTAAACGGGACTTTATCTTTTTATTGTTCATACCTAAGCCAATAAATGTTTAATAAATCAAAAATAGAACTAATTTCTGATTTAATTTTTTGACATGGGCTTTAAATTCCCCCTTTAGGGGGCCAGGGGATCAATTTGATTTTTTCTATTTCATCAATAAATTCCTTCCAGATTTCTTCTAAAATTTGTGCTGCCGGTTTTATTTCCTTAAGCATTGCTGATACCTGACCAATTTCCAGTTCGCCATTTTCCACATCCCCTTCAAACATCCCGAGTTTTGATCGGGCTCTACCCAAAAGTTCAGTTAATTGAGCTTCGTTTGCTCCCTGCGCTTCTGCTCTGGCAACAGCATCTGCAAATTCATTTTTTAATAACCTTACCGGCACAAGCTTTTTCATTGTCAATTTGGTATCGCCCTCGGCAGATGAAATGATTTTGCCTTTAAATGCCGGATGGGCAGATGATTCTTCTGAAACAGCGAAAGCAGATCCAATCTGTACCGCATCAGCTCCTAATGCAAAAGCTGCGAGCATCGCCTTTCCACTGCCTATTCCACCAGCGGCAATAACAGGAATTTGAACGGCGCTCCTTATCATCGGGATTAAACACATGGTTGTGGTTTCTTCCCTACCGTTATGTCCGCCAGCCTCGAAACCCTCGGCAACTATCGCATCAACACCTGCCTCTTGTGCTTTCAAGGCAAATTTGGTATTGGCTATAACATGTACAACCTTAATTCCGTTATCTTTTAAAGTACTTGTCCAGGTTGCGGGGTTTCCTGCAGATGAAAAAACAATCTTTACGCCTTCTCCAATTACAACCTCAATAATTTCCTGAATATTTGGATAAAGCAAAGGAATATTCACTGCGAAAGGTTTATCCGTTGCAGCTTTACATTTTTGAATGTGTGTGCGCAAAACTTCGGGATACATAGAGCCTGCTCCAATAATACCCAAACCTCCTGCATTTGAAACCGCTGATGCCAGTCGCCAACCACTACACCAAACCATTCCAGCCTGAATAATTGGGTATTTGATATTAAATAATTTACAGATAGGGTTCATCATAACCATAGCGGTTCTTTATTCCAATTGGATTTCATGCCCAGCGCATTTGGGTCAACACTTGGATATTTTCCCAAAACTTCAGACAGCTGAATTGTTAATTTATTCTGGGGCTGAATTATATTTAACAAATATTTAATGCAACATAAATGAATATATAACATATGCATTTCCCTTTCTTCTGGGACTTGATTAATCCATGCATGAGGAGGATTAGGTAAAAGTTTTGGTCTTCCTGGAAGATTTTTATTCCATAATCTGCTGTGATGTGCACAGTAATTTCTTATTTGGGCCAAAGATTGCAACCAACTTGGCAAGAAAGTATGATTGACCAACCCCAGTTCTTTGGAAATTAGATCTTTTGATTCCACATCATTTTTTAAATTTCCATAAATTTTAGATAGCGCACCAAAACTAGTTAGCTCTAATGTCTTCCATGATGGGGGGAAACGTAAATCATCTTTATGTTTTGTTTTATGAGATTTAATAAAAATATCTTTAGAGCGGGTTAACTCTTCTTCTATTACAGCTAATGTTCTTATAGCCTCAGGAACATTTTGAAATATTTCCATGTTCTGAAACCACCATGCCCCAAATTCGTGGGATAAATGATAGATTAATTTGGTTCGAAGACTGATTTCGATTTTTTCTATAGCATCGAAAACAATAATTCTAAGTTCTCTATCAAAATTATATAATGATATTACATCCTCAAATTTACTACCCTCCTTAAAAATATGTTGCTCCTTTGGCTCTGATTGCATAGGCCACCAATAACCAGCTAAGCGATAGTAGCTAATATGTGATAGAAAGTGAAAAGCCAAATCGGAATCAGAAATAGATAAACCTCTTGCTTTAAGCTGAATAATTTGTTCTTCTATAGTAAGTGATTTTTTATTGTACATATTTACTATAAAAAAGCCTATAAAGCAAAAGACACGCCCTGGGACGCTGTTCTTAAGGGTAGCGTGGCGTGTACTGTTAATGCAAATATAGACATAAATTAACAAATTTTATAAAAAATTATTTGTTGCCCCTCTTGTTATTCTATAAAATCTTCTCCACTTGATCACTTTTGATTATAAAATCATCAGATAATTGAATCAGGTTTAAACCCGGATTTTTACCTGGTTCTATACTTCCGAATTGACGATCCAATGATAAAAATTCAGCTCCATTTATGCTTGCCCATTGCAAAAGCTTTTCAAAATCTACTTGTTTGTATTTTTGCAAAGTTTGCATTTCAGCAAGAATGTTTAACTGATGATTACTGGCCAAACTATCTGTCCCGAGCGTAATTTTTACATCTTCTTCTATTAATAAACCAACATCGGGCAAGGAGTTTTCGATGTACAGATTAGCTTGTGGACAAAGACACCAAAATAAGTCTTTATGGCTTTGCTTTGCAAATTCTATATCCGTCTTGCTTGAAACTGTATTATGCACCAATAAAGTTTTTTGTTTTTTAATGTATGGTAACCAGGTTTGTAACGATGTTTTTCCGGTTGGCTTGAAAAATGAAATATCCAATCCCAAAAATTTATATAATTCTAAAAAGCTCCCTGTTTTATCTTGAAAAAAAGAATTTTCGTTGGCTGTTTCCTGATTGTGAATGCTTAGAAAAGCATCATTGTTTTCTGCATATTCATTTATCAGATTAAACAATTCTACTGAAACGGAATATGGTGCATGTGGCGCTATTGATGCAGATAAAGGTTCGAATTGTTTTTTTAATCCTTTCGCAAAATCCATTAAGACATTTGCTCTTTCAGGATTAAAACCCATTGCCTCTACAAAGGTGTGGTAATATATTTGACTGTCTTCTTTTATTTCTTTTGATACAATTTGATTTGAAATATCACCAACAGCTACTATTCCATTTTTGAACATTTGTTGATCAGCACTTTGCATTGAAATGGTTATTTCCTTTTCTTTGCTTTGTCGGTTTTTAATCACATACTGTACAAATTCAACAAGACCTGTTTTTTCCGGGATTTTACCAAGCATATGCGATAGTTCTAAATGGCAATGGGTATTTATAAAGCCCGGAACTATTGCACCTTTATATTTGACAAATTCTAAATCGAGGTTGATTGCCTCTTCTTCCGTTAAGATTTCTTTTATTTCCCCGCTTGGTGTTACAGCTATAACACCATTTTTAATTACTGAAGTGCTTACAGGAAAAATCCAATCGGCTGAAAAGTATTTTAGCATACCTGCAAATTAAGGGAAAAATTTGTTTTTATATATTCTTCCTGTCATTCTGAGAGCCTAGCATTAGAAAAAATACAAAGAAGAGGTGATAACAATTTTGTCATCCTGAGGAACGAAGGATCTCTAATCGCATGCCCAAAAGAGATTCTTCATTACCTTCAGAAGGACAAAATAAGCTTGAAAAAACTTGTCGTTAATACCGTTTGAAGAATCTATTCAAAATCGCAGAATAGCTTTGTTCATAACCAGAACATTAGCAGGACTAACATTAATAATTACATTGAGCCATTTTTCCTAACTAAAATTAGACTATACTTTTTCTTTCTCTATGCCCTATGCCAATATATGAGATTCTTCACTAAAGAATGACAAAGTCTGAATTTCTGTTACTTATACACCCAATGTGTAGAGAAAGTCTACAAGTTCAAAATTCGTAAACAAAACACAAGCAGCTAAAAATCAAATGCTTAGTAATAAATTAGGGTTTTGGCACCATTATGTAACCATGGCAAGTATTGTTACACAATTAAATTTTAAAAAATCATACTATGAAAAAGTTCATTTTATCAGCTACATTTTTAGCGTTCGCAGGATTTTCGGCAGTACAAGCAAGTGAAGTAAAAGATTTCAAAACTACTGCAATTGTTGCAGTTCAAGATAGCGCAGTAAAAACACCAGTAAAATTGGAAGAACTTCCTGAGCCAGTTACAACCGCATTAAAATCTGATGCATACAAAGGCTGGACAGCTACTGAAGCTTGGTCTGTTAAAGAAGGAACAAAAGAATATTACCTGATCAATGTTAAAAAAGAGGCAGAAACTGGTTCTGTTAAAATTGACAAAGACGGTAAGCCAGTACAATAACCCGAAAAATTACATCTACCTCGTACCTGAAAAGCCGGATATTATCTGGCTTTTCTTATTTTTGTTGTATGGCGAGAATCCTGATTTTAGAAGACGATACAACATTTGCCCAATTACTTGAGGGTTTTTTAACCAAAAACAAGTATGAAGTTACACTCGTAACACATATCCAACAGTCGTTTAAATTAATCGAAAATCAGCAGTTTGATTTGCTCTTAATCGATTATCGCCTACCAGACGGGACGGGTCTTGAGCTTTTAACCCATGTCCGCGATTTGGGTCTTTCTATCCCGATCATCATTATGACCAGTTTTAATGATGTAAGAACCGCTGTAAGGTCTATGCAAATGGGTGCCTTTGATTACATAACGAAACCCGTTAATCCTGACGAGCTGTTAATGGTTATCAAAAACTCTTTGTCGAAAAAGGATTCAAGAAATACCGGACCAAAAGAAAACAACTCTGATTTTATAAAGGGCAAAAGTGCTATTGCGGATAAATTATATGAGCATATTAATTTGGTTGCTCCAACAGATATGTCTGTAATTATTCAGGGTGAAAGTGGTACAGGAAAAGAATATGCAGCGAGAATCTTGCATCAGCAGAGTAAACGTGCCGGCAAACCCTTTATAGCAATTGACTGTGGTGCATTATCGAAAGATTTAGCAGCAAGTGAATTATTTGGGCACATTAAAGGTGCTTTCACTGGTGCTTTGAATGATAAGAAAGGCCAGTTCGAGGCTGCTGATGGTGGAACTTTATTTTTGGATGAAGTTGGAAACTTGAGTTACGAAGTGCAAATAAAATTACTCCGTGCTTTACAGGAACGATTGATACAACCTTTGGGTAGTACGAAACAGATTCCTGTTGATGTCCGGATCATTACTGCTACAAACGATGATTTGGCAAACAGTATGCAACAGGGAGAATTTAGAGAGGATTTATACCATCGCCTAAACGAATTTAAAATACAGTTACCTGCTTTGCGTGACAGAGGAGCTGACCTGGAATTGTTTATTAATCATTTTATACAACTGTCTAATCGGGATTTGGATAGAAATGTACAACGGGTTTCCAGCGATGCCAAAACTTTATTGTTGCAATACGATTGGCCCGGAAACTTGCGCGAGTTGAGCAACGTAATTAAGCGAATGGTTTTGTTAAGTCCTGGAGAAGTTGCCCAAATTGAAGCTTTGCCTGATGAAATGATAACCTCAGTTAATCATCATCCGTCAGTTCCCCCCGGCGGCTCATTTGATTTAAAAGCCGTTAATGAACAAAATGAGAAAGCTTTGATTACCGAAACTTTAATTAAGGTTAGACACAATAAATCTAAGGCGGCCAAACTTTTGAATATTGACCGTAAAACTTTATATAGCAAAATGGAGCGCTACGGTATAGAATAGTTTTAAGAAATAATCAGGCCTTATCTGAACTTATTCCTTATATGGTAAAGCTTTGAACCATATAAGGCATTGAAGGCAATAAAACCTGTTAATCAATAGTAATAGAATAATCCATTTCCTCTATAAAAGCGATCAGATTATTCAATTTTTTCAATTGGTTTAAGATTTGTGTTTTCCTTTCGGGATTTAATCCTTTTTCGGCGATTTCGATTTCTAAAGATCTAAAGGCTGTTGCCAAAGTTTTAGATCCCATTTGAGCTGTTCTTCCTGCAAGACGATGAACAATTAACCGGCTTTTATCCCGATCATTTAGGTTAAGATATTTTTTTAGTTCTGCTGAATCATCCTCACAATCTTCTTTAAACCTATTGAGAATTTTCTCCAACATTTGCTGATCGCCAAAAGTCATTTTCTCCAATGAAGAAAAATCAAATTCTGGTTGTCCGGTTAAAATTTCCGTTTTATCGAAAATGGATAACAAATCAGCGGCTCGGAAAGGTTTCATAATCAACCCGTCGAAGCCTTCACTCAAAACCATTTCACGTTCTTCGGGTAAAACCTGTGCGGTAATAGCGAAGAATTTAACATGGGCAGGCAATTTTTTCTTAAGTATATAGCAAAGTTCCAATCCGGTCATTTCAGGCAAACGCATATCAACCAAAACGTATTTCAGATCTGCATCTGGTTTGGCCTGTAAAATATTGGCCACCTGGCTAAAGCTTTTATAAGGAATATGATTTTTTTCGAAGATGAATCCGCAAAGATCGAGGATTAATCTATCATCATCAATTACCCAAACCATACCTGGATTTACAATCGCATAATTTTCTAAATCCAGAGCTTCATGAATCCGTTCGTCTGTAGCATCATATTTTAAATAAATATTAAACACGGTACCCATTCCAGGTTTGCTTTTAACATAAATCCGACCACCTTGATTTTCAATAAGCGATTTCACAATGGTTAGCCCCAAACCTGTTCCGGTTTGATTAATAATATATTTTTCAGGAGATTCAATCTGTTCAAATTCATTAAAGATTTTTATAACGTCCTTTTCGGCAAAGCCGATTCCGGTATCTTTAATGGTAAAATTAAAATGTAAACTATCTTCTTGTTTTTTACAGGAAACGGAGAGCAAGATTTCACCTTTTAAGGTGAATTTTACGGCATTACCGAGCAAGTTAAATAAGACTTGTTTTAAGCGGAAAGCATCGCCTTTAACAAACTCAACGTCTACCAAAGCTAAATCAGCAATTAATTTTAACGATTTCTGTTCAGCAAGCGGGCGCATTACAGAAACAACTTCCTCTAATATTTTTCGAATATTGAAAACCTGGTTATTAAAGCTGAATTCTCCGGAAATAATTCGATTGTAATCCAAAACCTCATTCACAATTTGCAGCAAATGAATAGAGGATTGGTAAATAGCATCGATATCCTTTTTTTTAGGATTGTCTTCCTGTGCAATTAATTCGGAATAACCCAAAATAGATTGTAAGGGCGTTCTGATCTCATGACTCATATTGGAAAGAAAACGTTGTTTGGCCTTACCATGATATTCTGCCTCATCTTTGGCCTGTTCCAGTTCTTTCCTATATCTATTGCTTTTGGTGATGTCAGTTAAAATCAGGTAAAGCAAAATAACGGTTAGCAAAAAGAAAGCAATTAGAATGGCTGTAATTTGAGTTATCCCATCATTAACTACCTCCTTCGCCTGTATTCCATTTAAATCTATCTGAGCTACGGCCTGACGTTCTACCTCGCGTAAAATTTGCAGCATTTGGCGGGTTAAGGCATTACTGGAATTGGATAAATCGGCTTCGCGTTTTAAGAATTTCTCGCTTTTTTGACGTTGCTCTTTCTCAATACTTTTTAAAGAACCTGTCATGCTTTTTATAATGCTATCCTCTGTCTTAGCATTTAAAGTATCCCGTTTAACCTTAAATTCTTCGTTGATGATTTTATAAACATCAGATTTTTTCTTCCCAAAGAGCTTACTTAAAAATCCACGTGATTTTGCCTCCTCATCAGGTGCAACAGTTGTTGTTGATGTAGTTGTTTCGGTTGTTAAAACTGCACTATCAGTTTGTCTGGAACGTTTTCCAACCAGTTCGTTTAATTTTTGTACTTCATTGGAAAAGGATTTGGTATTAACCAGGGTTTCTCTAACTTTTAGATACATCATGAATTGTTTGTCTCTATCAGTTAACAGGTTTCTGATGGATTTTATTCTGGCAAGCTGTGTAGAGTCTCCGGAATATAATCTACGTAATGTATCCAGGCTCAGCCTTAATTTCCTGGATTCTTTTAAAAAACTGTAATTGCCTTGTTTATTAAAAGCCTCATCCCGCTGTAATTGGTCTAGCCTGGCTATTTTATGAGATAAATCATTTACGATTCTCAACTTGTCATTCGGGGCTGAAATTTCTTCAACAGTATCAAGCATTCTTGTAAAAGCAAACTTGCTGATACCCCATGCTAAAAGCAGAGCGAAACAAGCAAATAAAAACCCGATAATCACTTTACTTTTTACAGCCCTGAAGAAACGTTTTTGAATAACTGCCGCCATTAAATTCAGATTGTTCTTTTATATTAACGTAATTTTCAACCAAAAGACATATATAACATATCATATAGGATTTGGTTTGATAAAATCTCTATACCATTGTTAACCGTTTTGGTAAATTTACATTTTCCTTATTAAGGAGCTGAATTGGACACAAATCCTTCACTTACCAATTACTAAATAGGTGAATTTTGCACAACCTGATTTGCAATTACTTATCCTTAAATGTACACGTATCGTTTAAAATAATTGCTTAATTTTATCTACCTAATCCATCCATCAACATGAACCGTATCGACCGCCTTTTTGGGATTCTGACTTTACTTCAATCGCGAAAATATATTAGTGCCGATAAGATTTCAGAAAAATTTGATATCAGCATTCGTACGGTTTACCGGGATGTTAAAGCACTTCAGGAACAAGGCATTCCTGTAAGTTTTGAACAACATAAAGGTTATTTCTTAGTGCAGGGGTTTTTCTTACCTCCGGTTTCTTTTAATATGGATGAGGCAAATGCATTATTACTTGTAGAAAGTTTGGTATCAGGATTTGGCGATAATTCCATTCGTTCTCATTATTCAACAGCACTAACCAAAGTCAAAGCCGTTCTAAAAACGGCTCAAAAAGAAAAACTGGAGAGTTTAAATCAACACATCAAACTTCAAATCCCTGAACGGCTCACTTATAATTTCGAATATCTCTCCCTGCTTCAAAATGCCATTTCTGAAAAAAACATAATAGAATTGGAATATAAAAACGCAAAAGAAGAAATCAGTAAACGTGAAATTGAGCCTATTGGATTAATCTTTTACGCTTTCGGTTGGCATCTAATTGCTTGGTGCCATGTTAGAAACCAGTACCGTGATTTTAATTTAACCCGTATTATCCGTGTAAAAAACCTTGGCATTCCATTTAAAAAAACAGAACACATTCCTTTGAGCGATTATATGACCATGTTACCCGTCAATTATTAATCTCTCTTTTTTTAACCAAGTGCGTTTTGAACTGTTTTTACATCCCTCTTCGAAATTCATTAATAGGTTGAGATAAAAAAAATATAATTATTTTTTTTACGCTGCCATAGGGTTGTCACTTGGCTCTATTTTCTTTGTGTAAACAAAACCCAGAAACCATGAGCATGTCCGATTTATTATTAATGGAATTAAACTTAATGGAAAAAATAAAACAACAAAATATGGATATCATTAAATTATTATTGACCGAATTGGAACATGAGGCCATAACGACCCGCAAAATGTTAGCACTTGTACCCGCTGATAAATTTGATTGGGCTCCTCATGAAAAAAGTATGAAAATGCAAAACCTGGCTACACATATTGCCGAATTACCAAGTTGGGTAAGCATGGCTTTAACAACTGATGAACTGGATTTCGCGGCTAACGAATATAAGCCTGCTGAAGTAAGCAGCACAGCTGATATTTTAGATTTATTTGAAAAAAGCTATGAAGAAGGTAAGGCAGAATTAGAAAAAGCTACAGAAGAGAATTTAACCGGCCAATGGATTTTACGTAGTGCTGAGCAAATTTATGCTACTTATACTAAATACGAAACCATTCGACATGTCTTTAGCCAAACCATACATCACAGGGCTCAATTGGGTGTTTATCTTCGATTATTAAATATTCCAATCCCCGGAAGTTATGGACCAAGCGCCGACGACCAGAATTTTTAATTTGGTTTAACACCCAATAGGGTAACTTGCGAAGTTTCAGAAGCCACAACAGGGAAGAACTTCGAAAGTTTGGATATTTAGTCATCGGATGAATATAAGCAAGCAGCAAAATATTCATCCGATGACTATTTTCTTTAAAGACTTACGAAGTTCCCCCACACCCTAACCCAGCAAAACTCCTTTGCTGTTATATAAACTAATCTTTCGGTTTAGGCTTTTAACTTATATTTGCATAAAATGAAATCTATGCAAAACACAAACTCAACCCGTTTAAATAAATTCATCAGCGAAAGCGGTTTGTGTTCTCGTCGCGAGGCAGATAGATTTATTGAACGAGGCAACGTTTTCATTAACGGCAAAAAAGCTAAAATCGGCGACCAAGTTTTGCCTGGTGACCGTGTTATGGTGAATGGTCACAATATCGAACCCAAAGAGTTGGAAAATTTCATCCTATTAGCTTTCAACAAACCTGTTGGTATTACCAGTACAACTGAGGCAAATGTTCGAGATAACATCGTTGATTACATAAATCACAGTGAACGGATTTTTCCAATCGGCCGTTTGGATAAAGATTCGCAAGGATTAATTTTTCTAACCAATAACGGCGATATCGTTAACAAAATCTTAAGGGCAGGGAATAATCACGAAAAAGAGTATGTAGTTACCATAAATAAGCCGATTACAGAAGATTTCGTAAACGGAATGGCCAATGGTGTGCCGATATTGGGTGTAAATACACGTAAATGTAAGGTTCGTCAAATCAGTACATTTGTATTTAACATTACCTTAATTCAGGGATTAAACAGGCAAATTCGCAGAATGTGTGAGCATTTTGGCTATGATGTGACCAAGCTGGAACGTATTCGCATTATGAACATCAATCTTAAGGGAATTGCTCTGGGCGAATGGCGGGAACTAACTGAAGAAGAAACCAATAACATCATGAAAATGGTGGAAAAATCATCTTCGGAAACTAAACCTAAAAGCAATAAACCCACAAAAAAGAAGAGCAACTCCTGGGAAGAAATTCCAGAACTAAAACAAGAGCAAGTAAAGAAATCTTTTCGCCCATCAAAACCGGCTGAACAAAAATCATCAGGTAAAAAATCTTCCGGTCATTCATCAGCAAAACCGGCAAGTAAGAATAATAGAAATTCAAGGCCCACAAAAGGGAAACCTGCCGGCAAAACAAATTCAAGACAGAGGGGAAGATAAGTAGTAGCCAGTATATTGTAAAATTCAAGGCTTGGTTTTGGTCTTTCTGCTTTAGCCTTTCAGCTTAAATCCTTTTTAAGTACCTTTGCATTAAATAGTTTGCCTGTAAATACATTAAATTCGAAATTATGGAAACGTTAATTATGCATCCTGAAACCAAAGAGCAACTGGCTGCTTTAAAGGCTATTGCCAAAGCTCTAAAAGTTCCCTTTCAAAGAGAACAACAGCCCGAATTAACAGAACGAGAAAAGGCAATTAATCTTTATGGAATAGATATGGTTGAAACAGTTGAGCGTGCCGAGAGATCCATAAAAGAAGGTAATTTTAAAACACTCGACCCTACAAAATCGTTATGGGAAAATATACAGTAGTTTTAGAAAAATTTGCTGAAAGAGACATCAAACTACATTTAAAATCTGGCAATAAAGCATCTATTAAAAGAATAAACCAAATTTTCGAAGAACTGAGATCTAATCCTTACATAGGTATCGGACAACCCGAGGCATTAAAATATAGCCTTTCCAATTTTTGGTCTAGAAAAATAAATCAAAAAGATAGATTAATCTATAAGGTGGAAGAAAACATTGTAACTGTTTATATTATTTCTGCCATGGGCCATTATAGTGATAAATAACATGTTAGAAAGAACAAAAAAAAAACTTGATATCCGTTCATTGGATTTGCCCCAACTGCAACAACATCTTCTAACTATGCAACAGCCGGCATTTAGGGCCAAGCAAATTTATCAATGGCTTTGGGAAAAATCTGCAACGAGTTTTGATGAAATGAGTAATCTTTCAAAAGATTTGCGCAAAGCATTAGATGAAAGTTTTACCATCAATGCTGTTCAGGTTAATAATTCCCAATTCAGTAACGACCATACCATTAAAAACACTTTTCGTTTAGCCGATGGGAACATTGTTGAAGGTGTTTTAATCCCTCTCGAAGACCGTATGACAGCCTGTGTAAGCTCGCAAGTAGGTTGCAGTTTAACCTGCAAATTTTGTGCAACCGGCTACATGGATAGAAAACGCAATTTAAACGCTGATGAAATCTATGATCAGGTGGTTCTAATTGACAAACAGGCAAAACAAAATTACAACAACCCGCTTACCAACATCGTGTATATGGGAATGGGCGAGCCCTTATTAAATTATGCTAATGTATTAAAATCTATAGAGCGCATTACTGCCCCCGATGGCTTGAACATGAGTTATAAACGCATCACTGTTTCTACTGCAGGTATCGCCAAGATGATTAAGAAGCTGGGGGATGATGGAGCAAAGTTCAATCTGGCACTATCCCTACATGCGGCTGATGATAAAAAGCGCAATGAAATCATGCCCATTAACGAAGCCAATTCATTGAAATCTTTATCAGAGGCCTTAAAGTATTACTTCGCTAAAACCAAAAACCCGGTTACCTACGAGTATATTGTCTTCAATCATTTCAATGATGAAATTTCTGATGCTATGGATTTGGCCAAGTTTTGCAAACACATTCCCTGTAAGGTAAATTTGATAGAATATAACCCGATTTCTTTCGCCGATTTTACCAATGCGGAAGGTGATAAAATTGATGCTTTTGCCAATTATCTAAAAAGCCAGGGCATTACCACTAATATCCGCCGCAGCCGCGGTAAAGATATTGATGCCGCCTGCGGGCAATTGGCTGTAAAGGAAAGTTAGTTTTTAATGAGAAAAGGCTAATATCGTTCAACTATTAATGTTTCCCTATCCAATGAAAAATTGGGGCTTTGATTTTCATTCGTTTTAAAATCCTATAATCTTGCAAATCCTGATTTAATTTGTATTTTGGTATATGTTATCGATAAAGCAATGGGGTTCTGATTTGGTTGGGTTATTATTCCCAAACCTCTGTAATGCCTGCGGAACACCGTTGCTCCATAACGAAAACCTTATTTGCATTAAATGTTTATACGACTTACCTTTTACTGATTACCATTTACATGCTGAAAATCGGGTAGCAAAACAACTTTGGGGAAGATTGTCCTTAAATGCTGCCATGGCTATGTTGTATTTCAGGAAAGGAGCCAAAGTTCAAAACCTCATTCACAATTTAAAGTATAATGGCAAAACCGATGTTGGGATACTCTTGGGGAATTTATTGGGAGAACGGTTAAAAACCAGCCCCCTTTACCAGGACGTTGATTTAATCATTCCTGTTCCTTTACATAACAGAAAGCTTCGACAAAGGGGTTACAACCAAAGTACTTTTATTGCAGAAGGCATAGCCGAAAAAATGGAAATTCCATTTAACGAAACACAATTGACTCGCAGCATCGCTACAGATAGCCAAACCAGGAAAAGCAGATACAATCGTTATGAGAATATGAAAGCAGTTTTCAAAATAAATAATCCTGACGGTATTTTAGGCAAACATATTTTGCTAATTGACGATGTAATTACAACTGGCGCAACTTTAGAAGCCTGTGCAAATGAGCTTTTAAATAATGGTGCAACAAAGGTTAGTATTGCTGCTCTGGCTTTCGCAGAATAATTTTCTCATATTTGATTATGCGTTCAATATTTGTTAGTTCCCTAATCTTACTACTTTTTGTTTCGGCCTGTCGGAAAAATGAACGCATTACTTTAGACCCAAATGCCAAACTTAACTTTTCTATAGACAGCATTTTTTTTGATACGGTTTTTACTTCTATTGGCTCCAGCACAAAGAAGATTAAGATTTTGAATAACAATCATGCCGCAGTAAATATCTCAGAGATAACACTCTCCGGTGGAAGTTCGTCTGCATTTAGTATCAATATCAATGGACAAAGCGCTTCTAATCAAAATAACGTGGTTTTAACCGGACGGGATTCTTTAAATATTTTCGTTAAAGTAACCATTAATCCCAATGCAAAAAATTTAGCTTTTTTAGTTCAAGACTCTATTGTTTTAAACACCAATGGCAACCGGCAAGTTATCCAGCTTTTAGCCTACGGACAAAATGCAGTGTTTATTAATAATGCAAATATCAATAGCAATACAATTTGGACAAATGCTTTACCATATGTTATAAATAATACTGTTACCGTAAAAAACGGTTCAACTTTAACCATTCAACCTGGTGCCAGAATTTATTTTCATAAAGATGCCGCAATGAATATTGAAGGGGTTTTAAATGCAAATGGAACAGCAACTGCTCCCATACAGTTTTGCAGTGATAGACTGGAAACCTTATATAGCGACGAACCTGGCCAGTGGAAGGGGATTTATCTAAAACGTACAGGTAATGGTATAATCAAGAATGCGATTATTAAAAATGCATCAGTAGGTATTACATCAGATTCTTTATCTGTTAATCCCAATCCAAAGCTAATTCTAAGCAATAACATTATAAAAAACATGCAGGTTGCAGCCTATATTGGCTATCATTCTGAATTGATTGCTTTTAATAACCTGATCTACAACTGTGGCAATTACTTAATATATGGAGTTGGAGGTGGGCATTATAATCTAAAACAAAACACTTTTGCCGGTTTTAACCCAGGGTTCCCTCGCAAAACCGCAGCGCTGAGTTTCTCTGATTACCTATCTGCTAATGCTTATAACAAATTGCAACTGGATATAGTGAACAATATTATTTGGGGAAGCTTAAATAACGAATTGGATATCCAGAAAAAAACTTCTGCAATTGTTCAAAGCAATTTGTTAAACAATTTAATCAGAACTGCGGCAACCAATTACAATACAAATGGGAATATTTTAAATATCGACCCGCTTTTTGCCTCTACCAAATTAAATAATTTCGAATTGTCCAATTCTAGCCCTGCATTAAAAAAGGGGGTAAATCTTAGTGCCGATCCTTATTTCAATCTCTATTTAAATAAAGATTTAAAAAACAAAACAAGAGTTTTCCCTTCTTCTTTAGGGTGTTACGAAAACTATTAATTTTTTTCAGCTCGAACAAAACAATTTGCAATCCATATCGTTTATAGATGGAGAGCGTTAATTTAGATGGTAAGGGTCGATATATTCTTCAATGGAATATCGGCCCTTTACTTTTAGGATCAGGATTTTCAGGATAAATGGATTTTCAGGATCCTGGCGCCTAGTCATGCCGCATACAACTCAATATCCTTTACTTTAGATTCAGGATCCGAGCATTTAAAATATCCCGTCATATAACTTCAAATCCTTTCACCTGGTTTGCAAACTAAACCGGATTGAAGCGGTATACTTTTTTGTTTTTTCAGCAAAAAAGATTTAGTGGAAAGCCGGGCTTGCCTGAATTGAAATACAGGTTTTGCTTTTCCTAAAAATAAAAAAGCAGTTACAAATTAATGCAACTGCTTTTTTTATCTTAAGAGCCTCTAGGGTTTTGGGCTTGTTGGGCTTACTTATACAATGGAAATGCACTTACCAACTTTATTACCTCAGCTTTTACTGCGCTTAAGTTAGTCTCATCTTCAGGGTTGGTTAAAACCCGGTCGATTAAGTTCACAATCTGCTCCATCTCGGTTTCTTTTAAACCACGAGTGGTAATCGCTGCTGTACCCACACGGATACCTGATGTTACAAATGGTGATTTATCATCGAAAGGCACCATGTTTTTGTTCACAGTAATTTCAGCTTTTTCTAATGCATTTTCGGCAACTTTTCCTGTAATGTTCTTATTGCGAAGGTCGATTAGCATTAAGTGGTTATCTGTACCGCCTGAAATAATTCCGTAACCTTTAGCCACGAATGCTTTAGCCATGGCTTGTGCATTAGCAGCTACTTGTTTAATATAAGTTGTATATTCTTCACTTAAAGCTTCGCCAAAGGCAATGGCTTTAGCTGCAATGATATGTTCTAATGGTCCGCCCTGTGTACCTGGGAAAACCGCCATATCAAGCAAATTGCTCATCATACGTATTTCGCCTTTCGGAGTTTTTAAACCCCAGGGATTTTCAAAGTCTTGTCCCATCATAATCATACCTCCACGTGGACCACGCAAGGTTTTATGAGTAGTTGTGGTTACGATATGGCAATGAGGCAATGGGTTTTTCAATAAACCTTTAGCAATTAGACCTGCAGGGTGCGAAACATCTGCCAAAACCAATGAGCCAATTTTATCTGCTACTGAACGTATGAAAGCATAATCCCAATCGCGCGAATAAGCAGACGCACCGCAAATAATCAATTTCGGTTTTTCAGCCAGTGCTACTTCTTCTAATTTTTTATAATCGATTAGTCCGGTTTCTTTTTCTACGCCATAAAATAAGGGTTGATACAGCTTACCAGAAAAATTTACAGGAGAACCATGTGTTAGGTGACCACCATGAGAAAGATCAAAACCTAAAATTTTATCACCAGGCTGCAAAACAGCAAGCATTACTGCTGCATTTGCCTGTGCACCTGAGTGTGGCTGAACGTTTACCCAGGCAGCACCAAATAATTGTTTAGCTCTATCGATAGCAATTTGCTCTATCACATCAACAACCTGACAGCCGCCATAATAGCGCTTTCCTGGCAAGCCTTCTGCATATTTATTGGTTAATACTGAACCAGCGGCTTCCATAACCTGCTTGCTCACAAAATTTTCTGATGCAATAAGCTCTAAGCCATGTTCTTGTCTGCCTAATTCCTTATCAATAAGTTCAAAAATTTGGGTATCGCGTTTCATCCTTATATGGGTTTGTATTTTTTTGGCAAAAGTAAGAAATTAATTGATACAGTCAGCAGTCAAGTACCTATATTCATTTGATAGCTAACTCATTGCCTTTACATTAAAATTATTATAGCCGTTCCCGACAGTTATTTGTACGATTTGCTGTTGCAGCATTTCTAAAATGGCGAGGAAATTGTAAACAAAATGCACTTTATTTTCAGAGCTTTTAAGCACTAAAGCAAAATCAATTTGCTTATTAATGTCCAGCAGGTTGGCAATAAAATCCTTCTGTTGTTCAATGGTGTAGGGATATTGTACTACGGTATGTTTGATTTCCTGACTACGAAGCTCATATTTCTGCATAGTCCGATGATAAACCATTAGGAGCTTATACAAATCGAGCGATAAAAGTTCGTCCTGATGACTGGATGATTCAGCGGCTATGGATAAATCGTATTCAATATTTCCCCTACGCTCCTGTTGCATTCTGAGGTCTTCATAAACTTTAAGTTCTTCCGCCGCAAATTTAAATTGCTTATAAGCTATCAGCCGGGCAATCAGGTCTTGCTCCGGGTTGATTTCGTTTCCAGACTCATCTACCTCTATTCTTGGCAAAAGCATTTTAGATTTAATGCGCATTAATGTAGCAGCAACCAAAATAAATTCGCTGGCAACTTCTACATTTAGGGCTAGCAACTGGTGAATATAAGCTAAGAAGTCATTTGTGATTCTGGCGATTTCAATATCTTGAATGTTGAGTTCATCGCGTTCGATAAAAAACAACAGTAAATCGAAAGGGCCTTCGAATACAGGAAGTTTTATTTCAAAATGCGCTGCTTTCATCTCTGAAAACAAACATAATAAAATATGTAGCACAATTTAACGTTTGGATTGTTAAATTATGCTATCATTCAATTGTTTACCCTACTTAACTGGTTATTTTTTAATAAATAAAAACAGATACCATCATTGAAAGATTTTTTCTTAAATATTAAAACAAAAATACCTTACTTTGTATCTTGTTTTTTACCCAACGTACCTAATGCAAGTAAAAGCTGGCCCCCTATTATCTAAAATTAACTATCCTGCTGATTTAAAGCAATATAGAGAGTCTGACTTAGAACAAATAAGCCAGGAATTACGACAATATATTATTGATGTAGTTAGCGTAAATGGCGGCCATTTTGGCGCCAGTTTAGGCGTTGTTGAGCTAACTGTCGCTTTACACTATGCTTTAAATACCCCTTATGATAAGTTGGTTTGGGATGTTGGACATCAGGCTTACGGCCATAAAATCCTAACCGGGCGTCGGGAACTTTTCCATACCAATCGTATTTATAAAGGCATTAGTGGTTTCCCTAAGATTAGCGAAAGTGAGTACGATACCTTTGGCGTTGGGCACTCTTCTACTTCTATTTCTGCTGCTTTGGGTATGGCGGTAGCTTCGCAAATTAAAGGTGAAACAGATAGACAACATGTAGCCGTTATTGGTGATGGGGCTATGACAGCCGGTTTGGCTTTTGAGGGGTTAAATCATGCCGGCATCGAAAACAGCAATGTTTTGGTTATACTGAATGACAACTGCATGTCTATTGATCCAAATGTAGGTGCCTTAAAGGAATATTTAACAAGTATAACCATTTCTAAATCTTATAATCGATTCCGGGATGATATTTCCCACGTGTTAACTGGTCTTTCCAAACTAGGGCCTAATGCGCATAAATATGTTAAGAAGATTGAGAAAAGCATAAAAGGAACACTTCTAAAACAGAGCAATTTATTTGAGGCTTTAAATTTTAGATACTTTGGTCCGGTTGATGGACATGATGTTAAACGCCTGGCTGCAACCATTAAAGATTTAGCGGCTATCCCAGGTCCGAAATTATTGCATTGTGTTACCGTTAAAGGTAAAGGTTTCGCTCTGGCAGAGAAAGATCAAACCAAATGGCATGCTCCGGGTTTGTTCGATAAAATTACCGGTGAGATTAAAAAAAATATTCCTGATAAGCCACAGCCGCCAAAATATCAGGATGTTTTTGGACATACCATGGTTGAACTTGCTGAAGCTAATGATAAAATTGTGGGTATTACCCCTGCAATGCCATCAGGTTCATCCTTAAATATTATGATGAAAGCTATGCCTAAACGTGCTTTTGATGTTGGTATTGCCGAGCAACATGCCGTTACTTTTTCTGCAGGGCTGGCGGCACAAGGTTTAGTCCCTTTCTGTAACATATACTCTAGTTTTATGCAAAGGGCATATGACCAGGTTATACATGATGTAGCCATACAAAAACTAAATGTTGTTTTTTGCCTGGATAGAGCTGGATTAGCTGGTGCTGATGGCGCTACACATCATGGTGCATATGATATTGCTTACATGCGCTGCATACCGAATCTGGTCGTTTCTTCTCCAATGAATGAGGAAGAATTACGTAACCTGATGTTTACTGCCCAACAGGAAAATATCGGACCATTTGTGATTCGTTACCCTCGTGGGAATGGGGTAATGCCAGATTGGAAAAGACCATTTAAAGCCCTGGAAATTGGTAAAGGCCGAAAAATTTGCGATGGAGAAGATGTCGCACTATTAACGATTGGCCATGTAGGAAATTTTGCCGTTGAGGCTTGTACTGAACTCAATAGTGAAGGTATTTATCCTGCACATTATGATTTGCGTTTTGTAAAACCATTGGATGAACAATTGCTCCATGAGGTTTTCTCTAAATACAAACATGTAATTACCATCGAGGATGGCTCTTTACAGGGAGGCGTAGGTTCAGCTGTATTGGAGTTTATGGCTGATCATAATTACTTTGCTAATGTAATCCGTTTGGGTATTCCTGATCAATTTATTGAGCATGGTGAGCAACCTGAACTTTGGGCAGAATGTGGTTATGATAGGACATCAATTATTGAAGCTGTAAAGAAAGTGGCTGTTAAACGTACCACAAACAGTATGGCGGGGTAAAAACCATTGCCATACTGAGGAACGAAGAATCTCTTTAAATTAAACTCTTTTTATGGGATTCCCCCTTGTATTACTAATGGTAAAAGGCTTTCAGCTTCCCTTCTACGGGATTCTTCAAACGTTCAGAATGACAAAAGGTTTTCAGCGATGTTATTCCATTTTTGTCATGCTGAGGCACGAAGCATCCCTATAAAACAAACTCTTCTTAAGAGATTCTTCACTATGTTCAGAATGACAAAAAATCTTACAATCCTGAGGTACGAAGGATCTCTATAAATTATACCCTTTTTAAAGATTCCTCAGTATATTACCAATGACAATGGCCATTACTTTTTGGCTTCCCTTTATGGGATTCTTCAAACGTTCAGAATGACAAAAGGTTTTCAGCAATGTTATTCCACTTTTGTCATGCTGAGGCACGAAGCATCCCTATAAAACAAACTCTTCTCAAGAGATTCTTCACTACGTTCAGAATGACAAAATGCCCTTTAAAAATTTGTCATCCTGAGGAACGATGGATCTCTTTAGATAAATACCTAAGTATGAATCAGAAGTGCACTAAACATCGATTACTTCATCATTCAAGAAATGCCATTCTTTATTGTCAATCTCAATCAAAGCATTTTTCTTTGCTCTAGTCCAGCCTTTAATTTCCTTCTCACGTTCAATAGCATGTTCAATGTATTGATACCTTTCAAAATAAACCAAATAATAACAGTTATAGCGTTTAGTAAATGAAAATTTGGCAGAGCCCTCTATATGCTGTTTAAGTCTCACCGATAGATCGTTGGTAACCCCAGTATATAAAACGGTTCTAATTTTATTTGTTAATATGTACACAAAATAATTATGATCACGCATGTCATAAATATAGAGAAATGCGGATAAAATCAGAAACTTGTTGTTGTAATGGGATTCTTCATTACATTCAGAATGACAAAACACTCTTTAAAAACTTTGTCATCCTGAGGAGCGAAGGGTCTCTTCAGATTAAACCCTTTTACAGGATTCTTAACTTCGTTCAGAACAACAAAGGCTTTCAGCTTTGGTCTTTCTGCTTTTAGCTTTTGTGTCATCCTGAGGAGCGAAGGGTCTCTTCAGATTAAACCCTTTTACAGGATTCTTCACTTCGTTCAGAACAACAAAAGGCTTTCAGCTTTGGTCTTTCTGCTTTTAGCTTTTGTGTCATCCTGAGGAACGAAGGATCTCTGTAAACAAAACTCCCTTTTACGGGATTCTTCATTACATTCAGAATGACAAAGGCTTTCGGCTTTGGTCTTTCTACTTTCAGCTTTCAATTAAAAATCCTGATAGATATTTCTAAAAGTACTTCTCAGGCCAAAGGTGATTTGACCCGTACGATCTCTACCCAGGCTATTCTGCTCTACTCTAATCACACCGCCCAACTCTAAGCGTAAGTTATATTTTGGATTTAATAAGTACGAAACACGTCCATCAACATAATAGAAATTTGTTTTCAAACCATCCCCGGTTTTATAACCACGGTCTTGGAAACGATCGCTATAGGATTGATTAATATCCTTACCATAATCCTGTGTACCTACATTTAAACCATACTGGGCATAGTTCACCTGTCCGTATAAACCCCATCTCCCAACCTGGTAATTCCAAATCGTTAAAAACTCCCTGAAGTTTGCGCCCATAGGGTGGGTTAAAGCCTCTGCATAATGACCATAATTCAACAAAGAACTTCTTTGCGAATACGTAAAAGGCCTTGCTGTATTAAATTCAGCCAAATAATTTAATCCTGGTATTTTAAAGGCATCAAATCCTCTTATGCCCAACTGATAAGCGAACTTATTTGCCCAGTAGCCATCTCCTTTAAAAACTTCCTTTGCGGTGAATTCGTCGGCAGCAAATTGACCGTAAACTGTACCATTACTAAAAGCTTTATACTTTGCGGTTAAACCAATCAATGCATTATCCGGAGATCCATTCATGCCCTCAACCGTACGTAAGAAAATTACAGGATTTAAATAGGTAACATCAAACCCTCTTTTCCCGGCATCATCTGCATCCTGCCAGATAATCGAATCGAAGAAACCCAGGGAAAGACGATTGTTTACATTCCAGTCTAAATAATGAAATGCGCCCCATTTTTTTCTGAAACCATTATCATAAGAAAATTTTGGGGAAAGCGGATCCTGAAACTGTGCCCACATCGCCATGTATTTTACATTCCCTAAGGTTGCGGTGACTTTAAAAAACGGATAGGAAGCGGCAACATCTGATAACAACATCGAGCGATAACCATCACCTATGAAATTCTTATCCTGCCCCAGTGTAAATGAAAAATACTTATTCGGGGTATAATTCAAAATGGCCGTAGCATAAGCCCAATCTTTCGTTGTTTTTGATGGCCCAAATTTATCATTAACCATTCCCGGGACAACACCTTTGGAATCAATGTATTTGGTTAAGTAATTATTAAACCTGGCCTGATTTTCAAATCCACTGCTGTAAAATGAAAATTTCTTACCGATGTTACCCATAACCTGGTATCCACGGGTATTCGTCCAGGTTGTTATTTTATGGTTTACATCACTGCCGATTTGAAAATCAGGCAGGAAATCAATATAAACATTAAAATCTTCTTTTTCTATCTGAATTAAATGCTCATTAAAAAGCTTTCGCAAAACCCAGCTGTTGTAGGTCTTATCTGTATTAACAGAAAGCAGTGAATCTAAAGATCGATTGAGCAAGGTATCATCGCCAATTATTGGTTTTAGAGCGGTATGGAACCGGGTATCCCGACTATACAAATCCTTACTCAATTTCTGATACTGATTATAACTATAAGGCGTAATTTGTTGAGCTTTAACCAAAGATAGCGATAAGCATAATCCAATGCCTAAAAGTACGTGTTTCATATACAGCTTATAAAGATTTCAGATTATCCAATTCTTCAAAAACGGAGTTTTTGCTTTTAAATTCAGGCACCAGTTTTTTCATATTAATAACCACCTGCCTATCGTTATCAGATCTTGCAGAATTAACCAACTCCAGGATTTGTTTCTCAACATCTTCAAATATGTATTCCCGAACTTTGCCAATCATAATTTTTTCATGGTGGGTAGGCATCGTATTTTCGTTGTCATTCAACAACTCTTCGTATAATTTTTCTCCGGGTCTTAAACCAGAATATTCTATTTTAACATCTACATTCGGCTCTAAGCCAGCTAATCGGATCATTTTTTTGGCCAATTCTACAATCTTAACTGACTTACCCATATCAAACACAAAAATTTCACCGCCTTTGCCCATACAGCCTGCTTCCAGCACCAGACGACAGGCTTCGGGTATGGTCATAAAATACCGGGTAATTTCCGGATGGGTAACCGTAACTGGTCCACCTTTTTCTATTTGCTGTCTAAAACGTGGGATTACAGAGCCATTTGAGCCCAATACATTACCAAAACGGGTAGTAATAAACTTTGTAATGGGTTTAACATCCAATTCATTTATATAGCTTAAGCCATTGCTGAATACAAAACCATGTGTGCTTAATGAGTTGTTCAGGGATTGCACATAAATCTCGGCAATTCTTTTGGAAGCACCCATAATATTTGTTGGATTAACTGCCTTATCAGTTGAAATCATTACAAATTTCTGAACCCCATACTTAACCGATTTATCTGCAATCGTCTTAGTCCCTAACACATTTGCCTTAATTGCTTCCGCTGGATTGTCCTCCATCAAGGGTACATGTTTATATGCCGCAGCGTGATAAACATAATGCGGCTTATAGGTACTGAACAATTTGTCCATTCTTTGCTCATCCCGGACATCTCCTACAAAAGCATGGAAATTTTTGCTGCTATTGGCTTCTTCAAGCTCAAGATAAAGTTCATGTAAAGCCGTTTCTGATTGATCACAAAGAATAATCAGACCTACATCAAATTTAGAGAGCTGGCGAACAATCTCACTACCAATGGATCCTGCAGCACCAGTAATTAATATCCGTTTGTTATGAAGCATTTCACCGATACCTTCAATATCTATCTTAATCGATTTCCGGTTCAGTAAATCTTCAATATTTAGCTTTTGAATTTGTGCCGGTTGTAATTTACCATTAGTCCAAACATCAGGAGGCGGGATATTTAAGATTTTAATATCATTTTCCAAACATAAATCCACAATCTGGTCTTTTCGCTCAATCGGAATCGTATATGAAGCAAAAATGATTTCATCAAGCTCATGTTCCTCAATAAGGTGTTCCAGATTTTTAGCATCCAGAATTTTCACTCCGTCAATGGTTTTGCCCACTTTACGTTCATCATCATCTACAAAAGCAACAATATTTTTATTTACCTTACCATCATGATCAAAGGTTCTTTTAGTGGCCAAACCTGCCTCACCCGCCCCATAAATAATGACCTTTTTCTTATCCAGTTTTAGATTTTTGATGTACAGGAAAAAATATTTAATCAACACCCTATAAGTAATCAACAGTAAGAAACTGGTTAAGCCATTCGTAATCAGAATCGTATTTGAAATGAGGATTCCTTTGAAAAAAGTAATAAAAATAAGATTCAGTACAAAGAAAGTACCGTTGCTAACGATTACTGAAAAGAGGATACGAAAAGAATCCTGGGCACTCGTATACCTGATAATACCTGTATAGGTTTTGATGTTAAAAAATACCGCAATATTAATTACACCTAAAATTAACAAGTTTCTGGCCAGCTCGGGCATGTCCACAGCAGTGAAATCCAAATTTTGCTTTAAGGAATAAGCAAAAATTAGGGAAAACGTACAAATGGTCATGTCTAATAAGAAGATGACCCAGCGGGGAACAATATTAATTTGAATAAACAAAATACAATAGGCTAATTTTTAAACTAAAGGTAGTTATTATTAATAAAATTTAATTTTAAAGGATTAGATAATGGTAACATATTAAGAAATAAATATTAATGTGCATCTAACTCTAAAATAAACTCTTCTTCAAAAACAGCCGGAACCTCTTCCAATCTGTTAATTATGGATCCTGCTGTAATATTTACACCATTTCCGATTTTTGCCTCACCTCCAATGTATGTGTTCGGATAAATGCTACAGAAATCTCCAATATTAGCGTCATGATCTATGGTAACATTTGCATTAACAATCACATGTTTGCCAATAACAGCGCCTGTCTGAATAACTGCACCAGCCAAAACCACAGTACCCTCTCCTATTATAACATCCTGGGCTATAATAGCTTTAGGATGGATAAAGGTCCCGAACTGATGAGCGATCTTTTCAGAAATATTTTTTCGGATTTCGTTATTTCCAATCCCAATCAACACTTTTGCTTCGGTTGAAAAATTTTTGTTATAAGGAATTAAAGGAACGTCAATAATTGAGGGCATATCACATTGATCATCAAAATAAGCCAATAGAGATTGTCCCTGTAGCCCTAAACCATCTGCAAGTACCCTTGCATGACCGCCAGCACCATAAATAAGCCAATTTGCCATTAATTATTCTTTAAGTTTAACAACCTCTTTTTGCCTTCTGTTTGTAAGCGTACAAATAGAAATAAAAGCCCCGAACCAGCCAACAAGAATAATGCCGATATTATATTTTCCTTAATTAGAAAAACAAGCACAATATTGATCAGGAGTTGAACAATCAGATATAGAGCAACCACAGCTAAATGAGGCCACCTTTTCTCGTTGGATAAATATTGATAAAAATGGCTCCGATGCGCTTCAAAAATATTTTCTTTTCTTAATACCCTAAAAATAATCGTAAACACAGCATCCAGTCCATAAGCCAACAACAATAGAACATAATTAAAATTCCCTGTTTTTAGGATCAATTGCCCAATTAAAAAGATAATGATAAAGGCTATACTCACACTACCTACATCTCCTGCAAAACATTTAGCCTTTATTCTAAAGTTGAAGAAATTAAATACAATTAAAGAGATGGCTATCACAATCAGAAATTCCGGGGAGGTAAATGAAACCACTTTTTCATTGATATAATAAAGACTCCCAATGGCCAGTAAACTATACCCTCCGGTAATCCCATTAATTCCATCCATAAAATTATAGGCATTTATGGTGCCGATTACAAATATAGCGGCAACAACTGCCCAATACCATTGAAAATAAATCAGATCCCATTGACAGAAAAGCAATAATACAGAAATGGCATGAATGCCCAGTCTGACTTTATTGTTTAGGGTATGCATATCATCCAGGAAACTGATGAGTGCAATCAAAAACAGGCCAGTAATAAAGAATGGGTATTTAAAGTCAAAGAAGAAAAAGAAAACTAAGGCAGCCAGAGCAAAAATAACTCCTCCGCCCCTAATGGTCACCTGTGTATGCGAGCTCCGGTGATTGGGTTTATCGATGATATTATAATGATCCGCGATTCTGAAATAAATAACCTCAAGGGCAAACAGGCAGATGAGTAAAAAGACTGCAAAGGTAACAGACATAGTTTTATTTTGTAGCTGCGAAGATAGGAAAAGTAATTTTACTCTGGAATCATTTTGCTAATCCCTAACTGTATAAAAATCATTGTTTTTTGTTTAAAAATCAAGAGCTGCCTTTATTTTTCAATCATGTGTACTACTCAATTTAAAAAAATTAAATTTAAGTTGAGCGATTTACTTAAATGAGGATGCAGTAATTTTTAAGCCTTCTTCGGTAGAAAGAGGCAATTGTACACCCAAAGCGTTTTTAATTTTATCATTGCTCACTTCATAATTTTCTGTTAATTTATGCAAGCGTTCAGTGTTCAAAGGCAGTTTGAGGATATCTCCAATTTTTGCAACAGTCTTTATTAAATTTGAAGGTATAGACCATAATTTCGGCTTTTTGTTCATTGACGATGCTAATATTGATACAACTTCATTTGTAGCAAGTGCCTTATCATCTGCTACATTATATATACCGGATGGAATGTTTTTTTCTAATAATTTCTTAATCACAAAACACAAGTTTTCAACGCTTAAAAACGACCGTTTGTTTTTGAATATAGCCAATGGATAAGGAATTCCTTTCTTTACAAATTTATAGAGTAGGTTTAAATTCCCCTTATTGCCTGGTCCATGAATCATACATGGCCGCAAAATATAGTAAGATTTTCCCTCTGGCAGGTTTTGACTTTGGATATACTCTTCTGCCATTAATTTCGATTTGCCATAATGGGTTTGAGGATTTGGCACATCTGCTTCGGTTAATATTCCATCAACATAATCTGCACTTGCTTTGACAGAACTAATAAATATGAATTTTTTAGCATCAGATTTTAGAAAACTATTATAAAGTTTTTTAGTCAGTTCGAAATTAACTTGATAATATTCGTTTGGATTAGAAGCATTTTTTAGATCATGTGCTTTGCCTGCAAGATGAATTATAGCATTCGTATCCGTAAAAATTATATCTGAAGATAGTTTATTACGGTCGACACTCTTAACTTCAACTTTGAAATTTTCAAGATAGGGAACCACGTTCTTTCCTACAAAACCAGAAACCCCTGTCATCAATATTTTATTCATTTAAACTGAGTCAATGCTTCTCTATTAATTCTTTCCCTTTGTTTATCGAAAAACCATCCCCATTTATTGAAATACACGAATGCAGATTTTATAAAGATCATAAACAATTTTCTGTTTTTGTTTGCTCCAGATTCATAACCGTGGTAAACAGATACCTTCGGAAAATAGATAGTTTTATATTTCTGATGCATTCTTCTTGATAAATCCCAATCTTCAAAATACATAAAGTATCGATCATCATACATACCGATTTCTTTAATCGCTTCTAAATTTAGCAACGTAAAACAACCTGAAAGCACTGGTGCATTATAAACCATATCCTTTGGCACAAATCGTAATTCATAATTATTTATAAAACTATCGTAAGCTTTTTTAGGCTTCTTTAACTTCCGCCATAAAATATGTGAGGGCTTTGGCAGCAATTTTGGTAGGTTCTGAACAGTATCATCACCATTCAAAACTTGCGGCATCATCATTCCAACACCCTCATTATCATACATGTAATTCACCATTGAAGCAATTACATCTTCATCAAAATGAATGTCAGGATTAATTATAAAATGATATTTTGAATCTTCTTTTATTGCCTTTTCGATTGCAATATTATGTGCAGCGCCAAAACCAGGGTTCGAAGGATTGTGTATGTACTTTATATTACTACTTAAATTTGTTAATTCTTGCAATTCATCAGAAGGCGAATTATCTATTAGATAAACGACAATATTATGATTTGTAATAAAGATGCTTTCAATAGCTTTTTTGATCTCTAAAATGTTTGTGCGGTAAAGCACAATAGATGCACTAATAAGGTTACTCAAAATATTTAAAATTATTTATGCAATTTTTTTTACCCATTCATCTAATGTAAAATCATAGGTTTTAATAACTTTTGCTGGTGAGCCTACGGCGATTGAATAATTGGGGACATCTTTTGTTACAACAGACATGGCACCAATAACGCAACCTTCTCCAATTGTAACACCTGACATGACACACACCCCCTCCCCTAGCCAAACATTATCTCCAATTTCCACTGGCTTTGTTGAAAGCTTCCTACTATTCGGAGAACTCATCGGGCTATCCTGTACTAATCCGCTATAATTCCCATGGTTTAAATCAGAAATAAAAACCTTACTCGCGATTAGAACATTATTTCCTATTGCAATACGCTCACCTGCTGCAATATGAACATAATCATTTATTTCAACATTCTCACCTATCAAGATACATCTATTTGAATCTTTATTTATGGGATGGGCTTCTATCCTGCAACCAAATCCAGTCGTAAAGTTTTTTCCTATTTTTATAAGCTTTTTGTTTCTTATATCAAAAGGCAATCTAATTAACCTGGCTTTTCTAAAAAAGATTTTAGTGTAGATTAACGATATAATCAGTTTTAGAACGCCAAAAAACCCATATCTTTTTAACATTTCTATTTTTTTAAAAAAGCTTCAAATAATGCACTCCAACCGTGAACACACGGCTCATCATCATTCATTAAATTATTTTTTTCAAATTTTTGATTCGTATTTAAAAAATTAAGCATTAACTCTGCTAATTTAAAATGATCATTTGGATCAAAAAAATTAACGAAATCATAATTCCCCACGGTTTCTTTTGCATATGGCAAATCTGCCAGAAGCATAGGTTTCTTGAATTGTTTAAACTCACTTATTGGTAAACCCCAAGTTTCCAATTTAGAAGGAAAAATTAAACAATCGCTTTTCGAATAATATTCATAAACCTCTTCTCTTTTTATCAATCCTATAAAATTTATATTTTCTATCTTTTTATACAAATTAAAAACTGTTTTAGAATATTTGTTTTCCGAACCGTCAATTGTGATAACAACTTTAAACTTTTTTTCAACTGCAAAGAGCAACTTTACGGCCTCACATATAACTTCAATATTTTTAAAAGGTCTCGGAAAAGTTGGGAAAAAAAAAATCTTAGGTTCACTTTGTAGTTTAATATCGATATTTAAGTATTTCGAATGAATTGTAGCCACTTCAGGAGGAGCCACAATTATGTTATTCTTGTTCAAACCAAACATCTCAACAAATTTATTCTTCATCCACAATTGCTGTACAACAACATATTTATTCCTTTTTATATTTATTTGGTATAAAAAGGAATAAAAAAGTCTAAAAAAAAATTGTGTTGGTTGCACATATATATCTTTAAAGTTCAAACTATTAAAAGGTGAAGGATTATGACAATAAACAGCCTGAGGTATTTTTCCCACGGAAGGAGTCATATCATGTAATGAAAACCAAAAGGAAACATTATTATTTTCCGCAAATTTTCTAAAATAAATATATTCATAATACAACCTGTAAAAATATGATTTTCTTGATTTTGGAAACTCAATAAAATCAATATTTGAGTAAACCATTTGGTCAAATAATTCCTTCTTATGTACCAACGCAACAAATTTGTAATCGTCTTGGTATTTACTATTATTTACAAAGTCTAAACAATCTTTAAAAACAGATAATGGACCACCTTCAAAGAAATTTATTGCAGATATTACTATTGATTTTTTATTGGCCACTATGATTATTTTAGTAATTCAAATATAACATTTTTTCAAGGTAATGTTATGTAATGGATGAAAAGAAATTATAATCATTGCAGAAAAAGAAATCAACTTTAATTTATAAATTAAACACACCTATAGGTCAGTATTTATAGAAAAATTTTGTTAGTGACATTTTCAACAACTAGTTTATGCACTTATAATAATTCCCTCAAACAAAGATATCCATTGGTGCATAATTTTTTCCTCAGAGAATTTTATCGAATTAACCTTTGCCATTTTACCAAAGTCTATTCTCATTTTATCATTTTTCATTAATTGAGATACCTTGTTAACAAAACCACTATTGTCACCGTTTGCAATTAAGAAGCCATCAATTCCATCATTGATAATCTCTTTAGGACCGCATTTACAATCAACCGAAATGATGGGAAGTCCAAAATTTTGGGCCTCAACTAAAACCATTGGAAATCCTTCGTATCTAGAGGTCATTAAATAAATAGAACTTTCACAATAAAAATTATTAATAGAATCTGTTGGAGGTAAAATCCTTACACTACTTTCCAAAGAATAACGTTTAATTCTTTGGAGAATTTGTGAAAAATCACCAGACCCGATAATTGTTAGACACCAATCTGGGTGCAAAGTTGATATTTCCTTCCATAGATCGATTAATAATTCAAAATTTTTTTGATGTGAGAATCTACCAATAGACAAAATATTTTTATTATTTAATCTTGAAATAGCACCTCCATTTTCCCAAAAAGAATTATATATTACTGTTATGTTGTCATTATTTTTCCAGTTATGTTTATCTTCCTCAGTTAAAACAACAAATGAATCATATTTCCTTACTAGCCTATCATTTGAGTAGGTTTTGTAAAGATCTATCATCCTTAAAATCCCCTTACGTTCAGCAAGCAACCTAAACTCTCTACAAAAATGTATTTCAAGTACTTTTTTTGATCCATCTTTTATTTTATACAGAAAACTAACATCATTATTGAACATTGAAACAACAATGTCTGCTCTCAAACTAATTAAGACTTCTTTTAACTTTGATTTATGCTTATAATACTTTATTACTGATTTAAATATTTTAACCAATACTCCGTCATTTATGGTTTCGGAATAGTCAATTCCTAAGTCTATACATTTAACTTTCGAAGATATTTTATAAAAATGGGGCCTTCCTCTTTGCTCAGTGGTTATGATAATAATTTCATAATTAGGTACATTAGCCAGATAATTAACTTTGTTTGACAACACTCTCTCCATCCCACCAGAATTACAGGTACTGTGAATACAGTAAATTATTTTCATTTTACTCATGCTTAATCTACTCGATAATTATTATTACGTAAAGATATATAAATTACAGATTTCATAGTTATTTAATAATTTCTAATGGGTATTAATATATGTCAATATGTAGTGTTTAAAATCCTATGGTTTTATATGGTATAATTTCATTTATTCCTTTTACTAAAAAATACTCAAAAAATAATAAGCCAATAAATATAGAAACAGTTGCCACTCCCAAATTAAGCCACGATTTTTTATAATTTTTACATAGCTCTACCATCAATAATACATTTAAAAAATCAAAACCATCGACAAAACGATATAATATAACTAAGTGAATAGCCATTATTTTAATAATGATAAGAAATAATGCTAGATTTCCATAAAAATTTCTGAGACGTTCATCTTTAAAAATCCTCTCTTTTAAGAAAATCACTATTAAGGCTGGTAATATTTGCAATAAAAATCCTATTCCAGTACCCAATTCAGATGAAGAAGAGAATTCATCAATATCGGCATAGACACCGTATCTAGATGCTTCTACTAAAGGAAAATTTAGCAATTTACTTGCTAGCACAGCAGAGAAAAACCAAAAAAACACAAAAATAGAGATGCTTAATATACGGGGTATTCTAACTCGTAAAAATAATAGTACAATAATAGAGAAAAGACCAGAGAAATGAAACATTGATGCTAAGAGAATCAGCATTAAAAATATTATTATTCCATTTTTTTTGTTACAAAGAACAAAAGTCGTTGCATATAACGAAATTGATACTGCTATAACCTGACGAACAGCATTATAAGAATCAGAATAAAGGAATAAAAAGGAAAAAAAAATGCCAAGTATCAATGTTTCCTTTGGAAAACTTTTATAAATAAATGTAATAAAAATGAACGATGAAATCGCAAGAACCATGTTTATTCCTCCATCAAAGAGAGAAACAAAATAATTTATTAACCAAAAAAAAGGTTCAGTTTCAATATCACCACCGTAACTGATGGTATTATATATTTTTTCATAACTAAAATAATCTGTACCAATACCATATCTAATAGAAGATGGTATAATAAGAACCATCATTGAACACAGCACAAAAAAATTACTAAATGCCTTATTATCTATAATAGTTGATAAATAGGCGAATAATACAGCAAAAAGCAGTAAAAAATTATAAAAGATCACAGAACTAACCATATTTTCTATTTAAAGCAATTTAAAAATCCATCCGCATAAAAAGAATTTAGAATCTGCCATATGATTTAGTTGATCATAGATAATTTTTGTAGCAGAGATTATCTTAGATATTTTAATATAAAAAAGCAAATAGATTTGACCACTCCATTAATTTTGGATGATGATTCAGCAATATCACTTACATTAAACTTTTTCACGTTGGATGATATTCGACGATCATTGATTAAGATCCAGAAATCAGCAATTTTTCCCTTAAAAGATTTGTTATAAATCAATGCATTGAGACAAAAAACAAAAGTTATCTCAAATAAGCTTTTATTTAAAATATTTTCTCGCTCGCCATTATAACGCCCATTTTCAACCAAAAGTCTTTTTAATTTAAAATCCATTAAGAAATACCTTTCAATAAAATTTTTTCGATAAGATGTCATTGTACTTCCATAGCGAATCATATAATGATATAAAACTTTTGGTTCGAAAAAAAAAGAGGGTTTAGAGGCCAAAAACGTTAGATTAAAAATTTTATCCTCATACAATACAACACGCTCACTTTCAAATCTTAATCCTAATTTTTCGATGTGTTCTCTTCTATAAATTTTATCACAAGGAGAATTAGGAGAAAAGAACCTTATTGATGGGGCTATTCCTTCATTTATTAGAAAATCATTGGTTATTAATTCATTTGCTGGCATTGTGGGAATCCCTGACGTTCCATCTGGGAAATCAAACACTAGATTACAGCAAATTAAATCAAATTTTTGTATAATTGTTTTAGCATAAAGGATTTCAAACATATCAGGTTCTATCCAATCATCACAATCTACAAATGCTATATATTCACCTTTTGCTAAATCTAATCCCCTATTACGTGTTAATCCTTGTCCAATATTAATCTCATTTTTAAAATATTTTACCCGAACATCATTTTCCGCATATTTTTTTAATATCATTAAAGAATTATCGCTGGAACAATCGTCAATGCAAATAATTTCAATATCTAATAATGTTTGTCCCAAAACACTGTCCAAACATCGTTTCAGATAATTCTCTGCATTAAAAACTGGGATTACAACCGAAATCTTCATGAATTAAACACTTATAATATTTGACGCTTAAATGCCTCGAGATATTTTTTTCCCCATTTTAAATCGGGCTCCATATAATTTCCTTCTGCCCACTCATTCCAAGATTTTATAAAAATTATTCTATTCTCTGGTTCCTTATCTTGAATAATTTCAACAACTTGCTTTACATGTTCTTCAAATAAATCAGGATTTGAATTTGTCATAACTAGACCTTCGTGGCCACTTCGTGGAGTGTGATCCCAACCTGGAATTATACTTGGAAACACATTTGAAATTTTATCTTCATCTTTAACGATAAAGTACTTAGACATTAGCTTATAAGGAATAGCATAAGCAGAAGCGGTACCAGTAAATATTTTTTTTAATCGACTAATGGCCTTTTGATAAATAGAACGATGATTTATGATATAATTATTTAAACGCGTTGTATTTACTGCATTAACACCTGATTCCATAATTTCTTTTAAGTTATTTCTAAGGTCATTATGATGTCCGACAAAATAAATACCTGGCAAGCCATTTTCTTGTGCTAAACTTTTCCAAGTCTTCATAAAAATTTTAATTTCGGAAGTTGCCAGAGGTTTATAGATCATGAACAAAGGTTCCCCATTTACGGTAATATATCTTTTATCTTTGAGAGCAGGTAAAACTTCATAAAAATGAGATGTATAATCATCAATACCGCCATATATCTGCTCAATTAAGACATTTCTATTTTTCAATCCATGGTCAAATCCTTTCCAAGTTTCATTAGCCCATGCCAAACAAAAAGGAAAATCAGGCTCACCACTTGTAAGCACTTCATTAAAAGGTCTTTCAATTAATCTCTTTCCATTGCCAAACCAATAATGCCAATAACAAAACCCTTCTATTCCATATTCTCTAGCCATATCAGCCTGAGCCTTTCTGGTTTCAGCCACTCTTAAATCATAGTAACCCAAATCTGCAGGAACCCGTGGTTGATAATGGCCGTTAAATAGTGGCTTAGCTTTTCCTACATTCGTCCATTCAGTAAACCCCTTACCCCACCACTTATCATTCTCGGGTATTGGGTGGTATTGGGGCAAATAAAATGCTATTACTCGTGCTTTTGCCATTATCCAAATCTATTTAAAGTTTCTCCTTAGTCATTCTTACATTTAACATACCATACAACTTCCTTCGAATGGACAACATATATCTAAATAGAATATGAAACATATTTACAAATGACTGTATAAGCTCACCTTTTTGTGTTAAATCCAGTTCCTTACAGTAATCGAAAGATATATTAGTATTATAAAATTTATTAGTATTATGCACTAATTTAGGTAGTAATGCGGATTGTATGAATGACACTACGAAATCGGGAAAACGGTATTTTTTCATTATAAATGATGTAATATAAAATCTATTAATGTGAAATAACCTCATTGTTTTTGAACTTAGACTTTCGTTTTCACCAACTCTATAACCGCCTAATACAGTAGGTATTTTATATACCTTATATTTCTTAACACATTTAACGGCCAAGGCATAATCCGCTGCTGGAAAAAAACCTTCATTAAAGCCTCCTGTCTCAAGTAGCATTCTCTTATTATAAATTATGTTTGTAGGAGCTCCTATTTCGCAACCCCAAATAAAATCGATCAAAAAAAGTCGTTCTAATTTTATCTTATCTGGCTTCAAAAAATTTAACTCTTTCGAATTTGAAAATTTGATATTCTCAGCCTTTATTATTCCAACTAAATTTTCCTTTAGAAAGGGAATACAGCTCTTCAAAAAATAAGGAGACATTACATCGTCATCATGAAGCAAGGCAACCCAATTGCTTCTAGCTAATTCAATACCTCTATTCCAGTTTCCAAACATTCCTATATTTTGATGATTTTTGTAATAAAGAATTCTATTGTCTTTATAGCCATCAATTAACAAGTGTGTTGGGCAATTAAATTCAGGATTATTATCAATAATTAATAATTCAAAATTATCGAAACCAAACTGATTCAAGGCACTATCAATTGCATCCTTTAATACTTCTGGTTTGCTATTATATGTGGGTAATACGAGTGTAATTGGCGGAGTATTATTTAAAACTGATCCCTTAATCAGAGATGATTTGATGTGTGAATATTTTTTAAAATTGTCTAAATATTCGAAAAAATTAATGTTATTTTTAATCATATTATTTAATAATTTCTAATATTTTTCAACTGCGAAACACCTCTTAAAATAATATCATCATAAAATGAAAGGTTAAACTTTCTAAATGTCAATAATGGCCATTTCCATGCAGAATATGCCAAAGTTGGGATTGCCTGAACTATAACAACTTCTAAAATTCCCATCTTAAGATATAATACTAAAAAAACACCAAGTGTTGCAAGTAATCCAGTAAAAATTGCAGCCTTCATAAAAGGAACCTTATTTTCCAGTAACAAAATCTGACTAAATAATGCTTGGTTTTTTTCAAAAAAATTGAAACATAGAAAGATAATCAAAACATATCTACAGGGTAAAGTTATTTTAGAACCTAAAGTTTCTAAAAAATAAGGGGCTATATATATTAAACCTATAGCGCCGATAAAAAATATGATATAAAAAACAATAATTGATAATGCCACCTTATTTTTAAAGCCGTTCTCATCCTTATTGAGATATAAATAAGAAATATTGGGTAGCATAGAGTTAAAAAGACTCATGGACACAATACAAATTAAACCCGTGATCTGAATCATTAACCCAAAAGAAGCAACATCTGAAAGACTTAAAAATGATCCTACAATGAAAGTAGTCAAGTATGTCAAACTCGAAGCCGCTACAGAAATTAACCCAATTTTTCTTGCATTGTGCCAAATCACTTCGAATAACTCTTTTATTTCAGATTTGGCAACTATAAATGAATCAATTTTAGATTTTAAGTCTTCAGTAAAAAAATACCTATAAGACAAGTATCTCGATACAAATGGACCAATTAAATTAGCAATTGCTACCGCTATTAAACCAAATCCCAGATATAACAAAATAAATATTATAATTACGCTTGTAGATCTCGATAAAACAACAGCTATTCTGGATTCTTTAATCATCCCCTTTCCTATTAACAAAGACATATAATAAGTATAGTATATGTTAAAAAATGTAGAACTAGAATAAATAATCCAGATCAGCAGCAAATTCTTAACCGTTGTAAAATTATGTGTTATGCTAGATATATAATAAGTACCAAAGGTCAACAATAAAGCAAGAACAATAAAACTAATCTTCCTATAAATAAATTGAGCAGTTTTAATCATCGTAGCTAACAACTTATAGTTAATCTCTAAAAGATCGTTTTTTTTCTCCACAGAATTTTTTTGTAATGAGCTTACACCGCTAAATACATAAGTTACATTTCTACCAAATTGAGAACCAAAGCCAAAATCGAATAAAGAAACTATTGACCCTATTGTTAACATAATATAATTAATTCCTATTTCTTCTGGTGAAAGTAATCTTAAAATTAATGGCAGAGTTATAAGCCCCGATGCTAAAGAAAAAAATTCGGCAAAATATCCCCAAAAGATATCTTTCTTTGATACTTTAATACTCATAAGGAGTTTACATTATACGGATTAAGAATCTTAAAATGCACAAAATCAAATTTATCCATTTAAATATCCTCTAATGACATCTGCAATGTAATCATAATGTGTCTCGTTTAGACCTGGCCAAACACCTAACCAGAATGACTGGTTCATAATAATATCTGTATTAGTCAGATCTCCTACAACGCGATGGTTAACATTGGCATATGCTGGTTGACGAAGTAAATTTCCAGCGAACAATAACCTTGTACCGATTTTATTCTCTTCCAAATGTTGTACTAACATGTGTCTGTCGTTCGAATCTCCTTCTCTTAAAGTCATCAAGAAACCAAACCAAGAAGGATCTGAATTAGGTGTAGGTTCCGGTAAAATAAAAACATCTTCAAACTCTTTCATTTTTTCATACAACAGTGAATAATTTTCCTTCCTTTTTTGTATAAAACCTTCAACTTTTTTTAACTGTGAAACACCTAATGCTGCTTGCATATCGGTAACCTTTAAATTAAACCCAACATGTGAATAAGTGTACTTATGATCATAACCATATGGTAAAGTACCCAATTGTTGGCCAAAACGACAGCCACAAGTATTGTCTTTTCCTGGCTCACAATAACAATCCCTTCCCCAATCTCTGAAACTTTCGGCAATCTTTGCTAGCTCAGGGTTATTAACAATCACTGCTCCGCCTTCACCCATAGTAATATGATGGGCAGGATAAAAAGAAAAAGTAGATAAATCTCCAAATGTGCCAGTTTTTTTCCCTTTGTACGTGGCTCCCAAAGAGTCGCAATCATCTTCTATTACCCAAAGATTGTATTTTTTAGCAACTCGTATTACTTCATCCAAATCAAACGGATTACCTAATGAATGAGCAATCATAATCGCTTTTGTTTTAGAAGATACTGCTGCCTCTATCATTTCAGGTTTTACATTATGTGTCGCAATATCAACGTCAATAAAAACTGGTATTGCTCCTGCTTGTACTATTGGATTAACTGTTGTTGGAAAACCAGCAGCAACAGTAATAACTTCATCTCCAGGCTTAATTGCCCTATCTCCAAGTTTAGGTGAGGTTAAGGTAAAAAAAGCAACAAGATTAGCTGAAGACCCTGAGTTAACCAACAACGCTTTTGAAGCACCAAAATATCTTGCAAATTCAAGTTCAAATTCATTAGCGAAGCGTCCCGCAGTAAGCCAACCATCAAGCATCGAATCAACTCCCAATAAAAGATCGTTTTCATCCATAACCTTTCCGGTAACTGCAATATAGTCGGTGCCTGGAATAATTTCTCTTTTTGCAGTTTTTGCAGCTATTTCTGCAAGTTGCGCTTGCAAATTTTCATCAAAATTTTTATACTTCATCTTTCAATACTTTTAATAGAAATGAATCTACATTTTCAAATGTAAACTCGGGGTATTCATTTATAAATTTAATATTCAATAATCCGCCATTTAAAGGTCTTAGTGCTACTTGATCGGAATTCCGAGTTCGAATCGGATTTAAAATTAATCCTTTATAATCATTAAAATAGGATAAAATTTTTTTTGCCAATTGATACCTATTATAATAATCTGATCCAGATAAATGATAGATTCCATATTTCCTATCTTCAATTAATCTTTGTATCATTTTAGCAATATCGCCTGCATAAATAGGGGTTGCAAATTGATCATAGGGTAAATTTAAGCTCTTTTGAACACCATTTTGGAGGTCAGACACTAATCTCGATATAAAATTTTTTGATCTTTCCTCTTCTCCATAAACATTGGTAATTCGAAGAATAAGGTGATTAGAGAGTTTACTAACTTCCTTCTCACATTCCAATTTATGTTTACCGTATATATTCAAAGGATTAACAGGCGCTTCCTCAGTATATGGACCTTTCAAACCATCAAACACATAGTCTGTAGAAATATATGCTAAATAAGTCTGGTTTCGCTGACAATACTCTACAATTTTCTTTGTGGGGAATACTGTTTTACTGTAGCTTTCTTCAATATTGTGCTCACAATAATCTACATTAGTAAGTGCTGCACAATGTACTATTGCGTCTGGAATAAAATTGAAGTCTTTAAGGAATTGCTCAACATCATCACTCGAAAAGTTAAATTTCTCAGTATCATCAGTTGGAAAATTCAAATGTGTTCCTAATACTTCCCAGCCAATACTCTTAAAGAATGAGAGGCAATGTGAACCTACCAAGCCAGAAGCTCCTATAATAAAAATTTTCATGTCAAAATGGAGTATTTAGATCATGAAACGATTGAAATTTTGCATCTCTATCAGATAAAATGGGCTTATATACATTCCAATTATACCCAAAAGTATCATACTTAATCCCCCCCTCACAATCGCGATTCTGAGATGTAGAAGTATGATATTCTACCACAGTTTGATCCTCTAAAGATAAAAAGCCATGAGCAAACCCTTTTCCAATATAGATTCCCTTTCTGTTCATCCCTGATAACATAACTGTAAAATATTTTCCAAAAGTTTTAGAATCTTTCCTTATATCCAAAACAACATCAACGATAGCTCCTGCAACAACATAAACCAGCTTTGAATGATCTGCAGGGGGAATTTGATAATGCATACCTCTGATTACATCTTTTTTTGAAACAGAATAAAAACTCTCAGTAAAGTTCCATTCCAAATGTTGATCTTCGAAAGATTCTTTATGAATCGTTTTTACAAATTCACCTCTATTATCTGAATATGAATTATATTCTATAACGTATAAATCGTCAAATTCTGTATTTATAATTTTCATTTTAAAGCCCAGCTAATTGATTTTTCTACTGCTTTGCTTGAATACAGTTGAATTTGTTTCAGTCTCATACTCATTAAATTATTTGATCTATTTAAATCATCTAAATACCCAGCTAAGGTGAAGCTTACTGTGTCTTTAAAATCTAATACAGGCTTCCATTTTAAAAGATTCACCGCTTTTGAAATATCCAATTTTAACAAAACTGCTTCATGTAACTTTTCTGTACCCTCAGGAATAGAATACCCTCCGCGGGAATCAATAGCTAAAATTTCATCAATCAAATCCTTTACTGAATAGTTAGCACTATCTTCTGGACCAAAATTCCAGCCCCCACTAAAAATTTTATCCTTAACATAGAGTGCCACACCCAAGGCTAAATAGCCACTAAGTGGCTCCAAAACATGTTGCCATGGTCTGGTCGCATAAGGGTTCCTAATTTCTAATTTCTGACCTTTTTTTACTGCTCTAAAGTAATCAGGTATGATTCTATTTTCAGCCCAATCTCCTCCCCCTATTACATTTCCAGCTCTTGCTGAACCAATATTACATGTCCCTTCATTTTTGAAAAAAGACTCAAAGTAAGAATTAGTAATCAGTTCAGAGCATCCCTTAGATGCACTATACGGATCCTTACCACCCATTGGATCATTTTCCCGATAACCCCAAACCCATTCTTTATTATCATAACATTTATCTGTTGTAACATTAACTGCTACTTTTACTGAGGGTGTAGCGCGTATTGCTTCAAAAAAATTAACTGTGCCCATCATATTCGTATCAAAAGTACTTACAGGATCTTGATATGAAAGTAAAACGAGCGGCTGCGCTGCCAAATGAAATGCAAAATCAGGTTGGATATCTTGAAAATACCTTTTTAGCTTATCACCATCTCTAACATCACCAATGCAATGATGCATATGTCGAGATAAATTACTAGTTACAAAGTTATCCATATCAGAATATGGTTCTAATGCATAACCAAACACCTCAGCCCCTAATTCTTTTAACCAAATGGCTAACCAAGAGCCTTTAAAGCCCGTATGGCCAGTAATAATTACCTTTTTACCATTATATATATTTCCAAAGCTCATATTACCAGATTTTCCATTGAGCTCTGTTATTTGCCCAATCTTCTTCTAATTCGTGTTTATCCCTAAGCGTATCCATTGGTTTCCAAAAGCCTGAATGGCTAAATGCTTTCATTTGCCCATCAGCTGCAATGTTTTCCATCGGGGCTTTTTCAAATATGGTTGAATCACCTTCAATATAGTCAAATACTTCTGGTTGACAAACAAAAAAACCTCCATTAATCCATGAGCCATCACCTTTAGGTTTTTCCATAAAAGAATTGACCGTTTTATCTTCAGCAAGATTTAAAGCTCCAAATCTACCAGATGGCTGAACAGATGTAACTGTGCAATATTTCCCATGAGATTGATGAAATTTAACGAGTTCAGCAATATTTACATTACTTACACCGTCGCCATAAGTTAGCATAAATGGTTCATTGCCTATATGTGGTTGAACTCTTTTAATACGCCCGCCTGTCATAGAGTCATTCCCCGTATCCACTAAGGTAATTTTCCAAGGCTCTGCCTGAGAATCGTGTACCTTAATTGAATTGTCAGACATATCTATCGTCACATCAGATTTATGCAAAAAGTAGTTAGCAAAATATTCTTTTACTACATAACCCTTATACCCAAGACATACCACAAAATCATTAAAACCATGTGCTGCATAAATTTTCATGATATGCCATAAAATAGGCATTCCCCCAATTTCAACCATTGGTTTAGGTTTTAAAACCGTCTCTTCCGACAAACGAGTACCTAAGCCTCCTGCCAATAAAACTACTTTCATATTTTTTTAATTATATTTCTATATAAACATTATTAGATAATGGGTGAGTACAACAGATTAAATATTCATCAGGCAAAAGATCTTCCCTATCTTTTGATAAACCAATCATTTTAACTTCTCCTTGCAATAATTTACCTTTACAAGTGCTACAATTACCTGTTTGGCAAGAATAGGGCAGTTCAATGCCCGCATCTAGTGCACTTTCTAAAATACTTTTTCCTTTAATAACTTCTAAATCATATTGCTCATTTGAAAACTTCAATTTAATATTTTGTGTTTGAATAATTTCAAAGTCCTTAGGATCTTTAACAAGCTCAAAATCTTCTGAGAAGACATGATTTTCTAATACACCATTATCCTTTAAAACAGATTTAACAGATTCCTTTAAACCCGCAGGTCCACAGATATAGTGTATCGCATCATTTGAATGGCCCAATTGCTTTATGATATTTAATGCCTTATCTTGATCAATCCTTCCCTCTATTAAACCTTGTATATTATGATTGATCTTCGTTTGAGTATGAAAATGTTTTACCACAAATTTCTCAGGATAAAGCTTCTGCAGATCATGCAATTGATTTAAAAATATAGTCTTCTCATGGTTTCTATTTCCATAAATTAGATTCACTTTCGTTTTATCAGTTGTCGCTAGGATTTGTTTAGCAATCGACATTAGCGGAGTTATTCCACTCCCTACTCCCCATAAAAAAACCTGTTCTGTTAATTTTTCACAAATAAAATCACCCATAGGCTCTAATGCTTCAATACTGTCTCCAATTACAACTGCATCATGAATATGGTTAGAAACGATACCGTTGAGTACTCTTTTAACCGTTACTTCCAATAACTGATCAACAGCTGGTGCAGAAGAGAAAGAATACGGTCGTATATATCTTCTTCCATTGACCCTAAAAATCAATGTCAAATATTGCCCAGCCAAATATTTCACTTTACGTAAAGCTGGTTGTTTAAAACATAAGGTAATGGTATCCTCAGTTTCTTTTTTAATACCAATAACTTTTAAAGTAAAGGTTTTCATATTAGGCCATTATGTTTTTTAGTGTTTTACGAACCAAAAGGAAAGCAACTGTCAAAAAGCCAAATAATATTCCGCCTATGGCAATACCTTTAATCTTACCTAGTTTCTCCTCTTTTAGTGGGTAAATGGGTTGATCTACAACTTGAATTAAAGGTGTTTCTTTTAACAATGACATTTTTGTCATTTCAAGATTTTTTACCATTTCAGCTAAAATGGATTTATTAGTCTCTGCTGAAAATTGTGCTCTTTGTGCTGGTGCTACCCGCTGAACTTGCCTCGTAGGATTAAGATTGGGTGTAGCATCAGCAACAGCTACTGCGGTATAAATGGCACCATTCATTACAGCTCTTACCGAATCCGTTTTACGTTGCAAGATTTGTACATTTTGCAACGTCTTTTTAGTCTTCGTTGCAATATAAAATTCATTAACATTTTTAACCAATTCATCGTTAAAGGCTTTGGCAAAAAACTCATCTATCGCTTTTACATCAACCTGTATAGTACTCAATTTTTTGTCGGGCTTACTTACAGACAAATAATTTTTATTAATATCTCCAACAATAACACCTAAAATGCTATCGCGTAAGCGATTTGGCTTTAAAATTTTACTTCTATTCTGCAAACTGTCAACCGTAAAAGCTAAATTGACTAATGCAGGTTTCTTCGCCCATTGCTGACGTAATTTATTAAAGTCAATATATTTTTCCACCAGCAATTGTGTTTTACCATCACTTTTAACCGACGTTAATAGCGTTTGCTCCAACATGGTTCTGGATTTATACAAACCTAAAATATTATCGCCTTGGAAAATTCCGCCACCACTCCCCCCTAAATCTACTCCTGCCATAGAAGCTAAGCCTGCCAGGTTGCCTAATCCCCCGCCGCTTTTTTCATCTTCTAAAACAAAGGTGGTAGTAGCAGTATAAATCGGTTTTTTAGTATAGGCATAATAAAAACCTAAAACACCACCTAATAGCCCAAAAATAAGGATGATCAGCCATTTGGATAAGAGATAGCGATACCATGCTCTAGTTTTAAGAATGAGTTCTTTAAGGGAAATTTCATCGCTTTCATTGGGAGTATTATTTTTCAGACTTTCAGTCGTCATATTGTTCTAAGTATATAGCGAGATCAAGTATTAGAACCGATTCACGCTTTTGTTTTTTATTTCAATTTCTTTTTGCTCCAGCTCATACTATCCAGCCTCACAATAATGAATACCACTATCTCAACAAACTTACAATAATCGCCGCCAAAGATGCAACACCCGTTCCAATACCGATCCAAGCCTGAGCACTAATGCGTTCACGTTCCGCCCTTTTGGGCACCAATATTTCAGCTCCTGGCTTAATCACCGGATTATTATTAAAAAACATAAATTTGCCTACCGCTGCTGCAGAACCATTAGCATATTTAACATATACACCCCCTTTTCTGGCATTTGCGGTAAAACCGCCGGCACCGTTAACATATTGCCTTAAGCTTTTGCCTGGAAGATATACAATGCTATTCGGATTCAACACTTCGCCTGTAACCCTTACGGTTTGTAACGTCCTTGGTACACGAATCACATCCCCATCTTCAACAATCAAATCGTATTTAGAATTGGGTTGGTTTAATATTCTAACTAAGTTAATACCTACCAAATCACTCTGAATTAATTTCTGTTCCACCTCAACAGCTAAGGTATCCTTCGCCCCAGCTTCCTGGGCTCTTTTTAAGTTTAAAAATTTCTTGTCTTCTTCTTCTTTATTATTGATCGCATTTTTATCAGCAGGATTTACTTTTTCTGCACCCGGTCTTTTTAAGGAAGCACCATCTGCATAGGCTGAAGAAGTCAGTCCACCTGCTCTCTTAATCAATTCCGAAATGCGTTCATCTTTACGGGTAATGGTATAAGTACCAGGAAACACCACTTCACCCTCCAATTTAACCTGTTTTTGTACGGAATAGCCTTCCGAATTTCTAACCGAAACAATATCAAATGGCTTAAGAATAAAAGGTTCTCCTTGTAATTTTAAATCTTGATCTATATTTACGATAAATACTTCAGCCGTACGCGCAGATGCAGAAGTCGCATCGCTATTTTTTACCCTTCTCGAAATCTCTACACGATTTGGTGTAGCGCCCTCTTTAAGGCCTCCAGCCAATTGGATAATAGATTCGAGTGTCATGCTATCTGCATATTCAAAAGTACCAGGCGCTCTAACTTCTCCCTGTATACTGACTTTATATTCATCCCTCAGATCGAATAGGGAAGAAATGGTCACCTTATCCTCCCGTTGTAAAGGAATATCGGTTTCGCTGCCTGCAATAATTTTTGCGACATCAAAAGAGATTAAGGCTTGTGTATTATCGGGATTTAAGCGATTGATATAACCCCTGTTTAAAAAAGCATCTTCAGTTAAACCATCCGATTTGTTGATCAATCCTCTTAAGGTTAATCCTTTTTCCAATTCATAAACGCCCGGACGAAATACGGCCCCCAAAATTTCAACCCGATTTTCGAAACGATCCAAAATAGCCTCCACAATATATTTATCTCCATTTTTTGGCGAATAACTGTTAAATTCAGATGCAGAAATGTCGGTTATTTTACGTTCCTTATCTGTGTTTTGGAAAGATTTGATTTTGGCTGTATAGGCTTGAGTAGTAAAACCGCCAGCAAAATCCAATACGTCTTTTAAGCTTTCTCCATTAACCACTTCAAATAGCGCAGAACGTTTTACTTCTCCTGTAATTTCAACTCTTTTATCATAAACCGGAACATTAATCACATCCTGATCCTGCAGGCGGATATTGCCTTGTTGTACGCCTTTTAACAAGAAATCATATACATCTACAGTAGAAATAATCTTATTATTTCTGATGATCTGGATTTTGCGAAAGGAACCGTTTTGAGCTGGACCTCCTGAAGCATATAATGCATTATAAACTGTAGCCAAAGAGGGAAGGGTATAAGTTCCTGGTTTAACCAGATACCCTGTAAGCACCACCTTAATGCTTCTAATATTACCCAAATTAACAGCCAAGTTTGTGCGACCGGAACGTAAGGCCGGGTATGTTTTTGACATCGCCGAACGGATTTTTGATGTAGCCTGATCGATGGTTAATCCTCCAACAGAGATCCGTCCGATATATTGTAAATTGATTACACCTTCCGGGCTTACCTCCAGATTATAACTGGCCTCATTATCGCCAGTTATATCGATCAATAATTTATCATCTGGCCCAACAACATATCCTTTAGGCGTAGCCATACGAAGATTGGGCTCAAATGTTATGCTCCCATTGCGAAACAATTCAGAGCCAAATATTTTTGGGCCAATTTCTTCATCAGCTTCTTTTTTCTCATTATTTACTTTTCCGCCATCCGTAGTCTCACTCATTTCACGTCCGGTGCTTACCGGCTTATTTTCAGCCTGTACTGCCGCACCTTGCTTGCGGACTTTCTCTACTCTAAGGCGCAGTTTCTGGATTTCATCGGCTTTCATACCCTGTGCAGCAGCCATTTGCTCCAATTGCGCATCGCCATAACCGATGGATTCTGCTTTTTTGATCATTTGCAAAATCTGTGCATCAGAAAGCTCATCTACTTTAACATTCGAATAATTCTGCCCAAAAGAAGAGAAATTTATAAAAAGCATTAAAAACAGGAGAGATAGTAGTATAGTAATTCTTTTTTTCATAGGATCCGATGTACCGGTGTTTATTATATTCAGCTGTGCAACATTACAGCATTTGATCTTGTTTATTCTAATCTATTAATTTAATATTTTAACTTCTTATTCATTCAATTAAAAAAATTAAAACACATAAAGCTATTCAAAATAATTCAGCGTTTTAAAACCCGCCTGTTTTAAATATTCATCTTTTTTCATCAGATGAAGATCGGCACTAACCATATCCTTCACCAATGCAGGTAAATCGTATTTTGGTTGCCAGCCCAATTGTGTTTTAGACTTTGTTGGATCACCCAATAATAAATCTACTTCTGTAGGCCTGAAATACTTAGGATCAACCCGCACAACGGTTTGTCCAAGTTTTAAATGCCCAACGCTTAACCCTAACCGCTTAACGCTCTGTTCATCCACATCTATAATCACCCCTTTTTCATGCTCATCCTTGCCGCTAAACTCAATTTCTATGCCAAGTTCTGCAAAACTCATCCGAACAAAATCTCGAACGGTTGTGGTAATTCCCGTTGCAATTACAAAGTCTTCTGGTTTCTCTTGTTGCAAGATTAACCACATGGCTTCGATATAGTCTTTTGCATGCCCCCAGTCTCTTTGAGCCGAAAGATTGCCCAAATAAAGACAATTCTGTAAACCTAAAGCAATCTTCGCTGTTGCTCGCGTTATTTTTCGGGTTACAAAGGTCTCGCCTCTAAGCGGGCTTTCGTGATTGAATAAAATCCCGTTACAAGCAAACATATGATAAGCTTCCCGATAGTTTACCGTAATCCAATAAGCATACATTTTGGCTACGGCATAAGGAGAACGGGGATAAAAAGGCGTAGTTTCACTTTGAGGAACCGCCTGAACCAGGCCATATAATTCGGAAGTAGAAGCCTGATAAATTTTGGTTTTCTTCGTTAATCCCAAAATTCTTATCGCTTCTAATAATCTTAAAGTACCTATTCCATCTGCATTAGCTGTATATTCCGGCATTTCGAAACTTACATGCACATGACTCATCGCTGCAAGATTGTAAATCTCATCGGGTTGTATTTCCTGAATAATGCGGATAAGATTGGTAGAATCCGTTAAATCTCCATAATGCAATTTGAAATGCACATTATTTTCATGTGGATCCTGATATAAATGATCAATGCGATCGGTATTGAATGAAGATGAACGTCTTTTTAAGCCATGAACAAAATAGCCCTTTTTAAGCAGAAATTCTGCCAAATACGCACCATCCTGACCAGTAACTCCTGTTATAAGGGCAACCTTCATAAATTATTTCATAGATTTTTAAGCCAGCAAAGATATGTATTATTTTTTTTGCAATGAAAACATAAATGTTATTGAGACTTTGAGTAAGGGAAACTTCGAACAATCCAAAACATTCTTAAAACTTGCGAAGTTCTTCCATCCCACATGGCCTTGGAAACTTCGCAAGTTGGGATTGACTTTATATCCAGTTGTTGAGGTCTTGTTCGGGCTTTCTCTAGGTCTTCTTCGATAAAAAGGCACTTTTACCGAAGAGCTATCGAACAAGTATCGAAGAAGACCTCAACAAAAGGCATTTTTTTGACAATTTTGAATGTGTCATCCTTGAGGAACGAAGGACCCCTGTAAACTAAACTCCTTTAAGGGATTCTTCACCGTGTTCAGAATGACAAAAGGGACTTTACTTATTTTTTCAACCACCAAGCCACAAAGGACGCCAAGAAATAAGCTTATATCGCCTTGGTTTCTGCCCTCATGAACCAAACCTATTCCGTTTAGTGGG